>MDTD01017443.1_pt1 | contig 20012 bp, 16 predicted proteins | sample 811221 | NCBI WGS metagenome assembly MDTD01 (sample SAMN05326646, study PRJNA326480) | marine metagenome | isolation source: seawater | place: Pacific Ocean: South West | collected 2011
CATGACCACCGCCATCTTCACGCAACACCGCCCTAATGTCTCCCAGACAGCGGACATCATCAATCCACAAGCCAAGGCCTGTATGTTGTTGGGCAATCACATCTTCAAGAGGCTGCAGACGCACACCAAGCAACCGAACTGTGTCATTTTCAACCCGCGCATCTGCGGTCACCAACAGGGCGGCCTCGCTTTTCAGCACATCACGATGCTGTTGCAAGGTTTCTGAGAACAGCGTCACCTCAAACAGGCCGGCTTTGTCTGTCAGCTGCACAAACGCAAAACGGTTGCCTTTGCCTGATACACGTTCCTGAACTGAGGAGATCTGGCCAGCCAGGCGCAAACGGGCTGTGGCCTGTCCGGTCATCGCTTCTTCCAGCCGGTCAGAGCGGATAATCGACAGCCTGTCCAGATGCGCTTCATATTCATCCATGGGATGAGAGGAGAGATACAGCCCCAGAGCTTCAAATTCCTGCCTCAGCTTGTCTGTCTGTGTCCAGTCAGCCCCTTCAGTAAACCGAAAAGCAGGCACAGCGTCAGGCGCATCCCCGCCAAACAGGCTGTTCTGATCTGATTCAGCCTCACGCCGGAAAAATTCTGCCTGAGACAAGAGCTGTTCTATCGCCTCAAAGGTCTGCCGCCGGTTGTTATGCACAGAGTCTAGAGCCCCGGATTTGACCAGATTTTCAAGCTGGCGCTTGTTACAGGAATCGCGCGGCATGCGTTTGGCCAGATCCACAAGAGAGGTGAACGGCCCGTTCTGGTCACGCTCTATGGTCAGCTTGTCCATCGCGTCTGCGCCAACATTCCGCACCGCCCCAAGCGCGTAACGCAGTGCCAGTTTGTCATCCTCGCCCTGCTCTACGGAAAAGGCCGGGCTGGATTGATTCAGATCTGGTGGCAGAACCTCTATCTTTTTATAGCGGCAATCCTGTCTGAAAATGGCCAGCTTGTCTGTGTTGCCATAATCAAGGGTCATAGACGCGGCCATGAACTCAACCGGGAAGTTGGCTTTCAGCCAGGCGGTCTGATAACAGACAAGAGCATAAGCAGCGGCATGTGATTTATTAAATCCATATCCCGCAAATGAGGCAATCTGGTCAAAAATATCAGACGCCAGCTGAGCATCAATGCCGTTCTGCCCAGAGCCTTTAACAAAAATGTCCCGCTGCTGGTCCATTTCTTCTTTGATTTTCTTGCCCATCGCGCGGCGCAGCAAATCCGCCCCGCCCAGCGTATAGCCTGCCAGATCACGCGCGGCCTGCTGAACCTGTTCCTGGTAAATCATAATCCCGTAGGTTTCTGACAGGATGGGTTCCAGCAGGTCATGCATATACACCACATCTTCGCGGCCATGTTTACGGCTGATATAGGTCGGGATATTTTCCATCGGCCCCGGACGGTACAAAGCAACCACCGCGATGATATCTTCAAACCGGTCAGGCTTCAGGCCGCGCAATACATCACGCATGCCACTTGATTCCAGCTGAAACACCCCGACCGTATCGCCGTTGGTCAGCATCTGGAAGGTTTTGGCGTCATCCAGCGGAATGCTGTTGATATCCAGATCAATGCCGCGCTGTTGAATCAGCGCCACCGCCTTGTCAATCACGGTGAGGGTTTTCAGCCCCAGAAAGTCAAATTTAACCAACCCAACCTGTTCAACTGCCTTCATATTAAACTGTGTTACCGGCATATCAGAACGCGGATCACGATAGACAGGAACCAGTTCAGGCAGATAGCGGTCAGCGATCACAAGGCCAGCGGCATGCGTTGAGGCATGACGGTACAGACCTTCAAGCTTAATCGCTGTTGAGATCAGATGAGCGACCTGTTCTTCTGTATCATGCAGGGCGCGCAATTCATCTTCTGAGGCGAGTGCCTGCTGGATGGTGGTTGGCTTGGCCGGATTGTTCGGCACCAGCTTGGCAATTCGGTCAACCTGACCATAAGGCATATCCAGAACCCGGCCCACATCACGTAAGGCCGCACGCGCCTGAAGCGTTCCGAAGGTGATGATCTGGGCAACCCGGTCACGGCCGTATTTTTCCTGCACATAGCGGATGACTTCTTCACGCCGTTCCTGACAGAAATCGATATCGAAATCAGGCATGGACACACGTTCAGGATTCAAAAACCGTTCAAACAACAAACCCCAGCGGATGGGATCAAGATCTGTGATCAGCAAGGCCCAGGCCACCACTGAACCCGCCCCGGACCCCCGGCCCGGGCCAACAGGTATGGATTTTTGTTTTGCCCAGCGGATAAAGTCAGACACGATCAGAAAATAGCCCGGAAAGCCCATATCAATGATGATATCCAGCTCTATTTTCAGCCTGTCTGTGTAGATTTTTTCTTGCTCCGGGCTGCCGTCAAAATAGCTGTTGGGCAAGGTTTTCAGCGCTTCAAGCCGATCTCGCAAACCGGCCTCAGCCAGCCGACGCAGCTGCGCCCTTTCGTCCTCAGCCTCAGTTGACGGCAAGATGGGCTGGCGCTGGCCGACAACAAAGGAACAGCGTTTGGCAATCAGCATGGTGTTCTGGACCGCTTCAGGCAGGTCAGCGAACAGCTGGATCATCTGTTCAGCGGTTTTAAAATAATGCTGAGGCGTTATACCTGACTCAGCCATACTGGCCAGACGTTCAGAATTGGCGATACATTGCAGCACACGCTGCGGTACATGCATCTTTTCATTTTCAAAATGACAGTCATTTGTCGCCACCAGCGGCAGACCGGTCTTGTCTGCCAGCTCTAACAACATCTGTTCTGCTGCGGCTTCTTCAGGATGGCCATGGCGTTGCAGTTCGATAAAGGCCCGATCCCCAAACACAGAACTCAGCCAGTCTGCCCGTCGCAGGGCTGTTTTCTGCTGGCCCTGAGCCGCAGGCAGGCCAAGAAAACCGTGCCGATACCCGCCGGACAGCACCAGCAGGCCGGTTTCATTCTGTGCCAACATTTCAGTTGAAATTTCTGGTTTCTGGGCCGGATCTGTTGCCAAAAGGGCTTGTGAGATCATATCGCTGAGGTGAACATAACCTGCCTCGGTCTGGGCCAGCAGAACCACCTCACCTGTGCCTTCAGCATCACGCAAAGTCACCACCGCGCCGATGATCGGCTGAACACCGGCTTTCATCATTTTCTGCGAAAATTCAAACGCGCCGAACAGATTAAAGCTGTCTGTGATGGCCACAGCAGGCTGGTGATCGGCTGCCGCCAGTTCAGCCAGGCTATTCAGACGCAACGTGCTTTCAGACAAAGAATAGGCAGAATGAACCCGCAGATGAACAAAGCCCGCATATCCAGCCGCGTGCCCGTGTGCAGCAGATGAGGCATGAGGGCTCAGCTCATTCATGGCCTGACCTTCTGGACAATATGACCATGTTCAAGTTCCAGGACTTCATCCATCATCGCGGCCAGCTTCTGGTTATGTGTAACGATAAGGGCGGCTGTCTGTGTGCCATGAACAATTTTCTGTAATGCCTGAAACACCACCTCGCCCGTTTCCGGATCAAGGTTTCCTGTTGGCTCATCAGCAAGCAGAATATCAGGGGCATTCGCCACAGCTCGGGCAATAGCGACACGTTGCTGTTCCCCGCCGGAAAGCAGGCCAGGCCGGTGCGTGGCCCGATCTGACAGGCCAACCATACCAAGCAGAAGCTGGGCTCTTTTTTCAGCCTCTGTTTTGGCCAGACCATTGAGCATCTGCGGGATCATGATGTTTTCGGTGGCGTTAAATTCAGGAAACAGCCGGTGAAACTGAAACACCATACCGATATGCCGCCTGCGCAACTGAGTCCGCTTTCTTTCTGATAAGCTGCTGGCCTTTGTGCCCGCCACCCATATCTGGCCAGAGCCTGGCTGTTCCAGCAGCCCGGCCAAATTCAGCAAGGTGGTCTTGCCTGCCCCGGACGGGCCAACCAGAGCCGTGATCCGGCCTGCATTCAGTTCCAGATTGACATCTGTCAGCACATCTATGCGCCGCCCTGCCTGGACATATCCATGGCTGACAGATTCAAGCTTCAGAATGGGATTGGCCTCACTCATAGCGCAACACCTCAGCCGGAGAGATGCTGGCGGCGCGCCAGGCCGGATACAGGCTGGCCACAAAGCTGAGCACAAGGGCCATGCCCACCACGGCTATCACTTCTGATATATCCACCACTGCCGGTAATTTTGACAGATAGTAAATTTCAGCCGGAAACAGGCTGGTGTCTGCCAGCCATTCGATGAATTGTTTGATGCTGTCAATATTCCAGCAGATGATGAGCCCGAGGCCCGTTCCGAACAAAGTGCCGATGCTGCCGATACTGGCGCCGGTAACAAGGAAGATCCGCATCACAGAGGCCGAGCTGGCCCCCATTGAGCGCAACACCGCAATATCCGCATTTTTTGACCTGACCAGCATAATCATAGACGAGACAATGTTAAACGCAGCCACCAGAATAATCAGGGTTAAAATCACAAACATCACATTGCGTTCCACCTGAAGCGCATTGATGAAGGTGCGGTTTTTTTCCTGCCAGTCAAACAGGCGGTAAGACTGGCCAAGCTGGGCCCGGACCGCAGCAGAAACGCGCTCTATCTGCAACGGGCTGCTGGAATACAGCTCTATCCCTGTTACCGCGTCAGGCAGGGCAAAAAAGAATTGAGCAGAGGATAGAGGCATAAAGATAAAGCTGCTGTCATATTCATGCATACCGACCTTGAACAGGCCGGCAATTGTATAAGACCGGCGGGTGGGCACAGAGCCAAAGGCGGTTGTGCGCCCTTTGGCAGAGAGCAGGCTGATTTTATCCCCTGGTTTCACCCCAAGACGGAAGGCCATGGTTTCACCGATCAGAAGCCCGCCCTGATCCCGAAAGGCTGAGATCGCTTGCTGGGACAGGTTGTCCCAAAGCGGCTTCCGGGCAGCCAGATCAGACCAGATCACACCGCGCACCACACCGCCCAGCGCATTCCGCGGAGAGGTAACCATAACCTGGCCCTGGACCTGCGGCGTGGCGGCAACAATGGTGGGGATTTCAGACAAGCGGAAGGAGACTTTATCGTAATCTTCTAAGGGCCGGCCATCTGAAGTGAACACGCCGATATGCCCGTTCAGGCCCAAAATCCGGTCAATCAGCTCTGCCCGGAACCCGTTCATCACGCTCATCACAATGATCAGGGTGGCCACGCCAAGGGTGATCCCCAAAAAAGAGAACCAGGCAATCACAGAAATAAAGCCTTCCGCCCGTCTGGCCCGCAGATAACGGAACGCCAGAAACCTTTCCACAGGCCTGATGATCATAAAGCGCCCCCGCCGGTTTGGTTTTGCATGTTTGTGTTCATGCCGCCCCCTTTAGCCAGATAAAGCAGCGATCAGACGTGCCGGGGCCTCATCAAGCCCTACTTCTTCTGTCTCGCCTGTCTGCCTGTTTTTCAGTTCAACCACACCGCGGTCAACAGACCGGGGACCAGCCACAATTTGCCATGGCAGGCCGATTAAATCCATAGAGGCCAGCTTCGCACCAGCTGAATCCGAACTGTCATCAAGAAGCACATCAAACCCGGCCTCACGGCATTTAGCATACACGGTTTCGGTCACTTTGTCGGTGCCTTCATGACCTGGCTTCAGATTTACGATCCCGGCGTCAAACGGGCTGATGCTGGCTGGCCAGATAATGCCCTTCTCATCATGGCTGGCCTCAATAATCGCGCCAACCAAACGAGATACACCAACACCATATGAGCCCATGTGAAGCTCTGTCATCTCACCATCAGGGCTGGAGACTGTCGCGCCCATTTTTGCTGAATATTTGGTGCCGAAATAGAAAATATGACCAACCTCAATCCCGCGCCGGGTCAGCAGGTCGCCTTCAGCCACAGGGCAGGTGTCCGGGTCATGCGTTTCATCTGTCTTGGCATAAAGTGAGGTAAACCGGTCAACCACAGGCTGGAGGTCTTCATCATAGTTAATTTCTGCCACCAGATTGGTCTGCTCCCAGTCTTTATGGAAAAACACACCGCTTTCCCCTGTATCGGCCAGAATAATAAATTCATGGCTGAGGTCGCCGCCAATGGGCCCTGTATCTGCTTCCATCGGAATCGCGGTCAGCCCCAGACGGGCAAAGGTTTTCAAATAGGCCACAAACATCCGGTTATAGGCCTGGCGGGCATCCTGTTTGGTTAAATCAAATGAATAGGCATCTTTCATCAGGAATTCGCGGCCCCGCATCACCCCGAAGCGCGGGCGAACCTCATCGCGGAATTTCCATTGAATATGATACAGGTTCAGCGGCAGAGATTTATAGCTTTTCAGATGCGTGCGGCAAATATCTGTCACCTGTTCTTCATTTGTCGGGCCATAGAGCATGTCGCGATCATGCCGGTCTTTGATGCGCAGCATTTCAAGGCCGTAATCATCATACCGGCCTGATTCCTGCCACAGCTCAGCTGGCTGGATGGTTGGCATTTTAATTTCATGCGCCCCGGCCGCATTCTGCTCTTCACGCACAATCTGTTCTATCTTGTCGAGCACCTTCAGACCAAGCGGCAGCCAGGAATAAATACCAGCACTGGATTGCTGGATCATGCCCGCCCTTAACATCAGACGATGTGAGACAATCTGCGCCTCTTTGGGGTTTTCTTTTAACACCGGAAGAAAATACTGGGTGAGACGCATAAAACCGAAGCTCCGAAACAAAAAATGACACGATTAACAGACAAAACAGCAGCCCCCATCACAACGGCTTAAGCTGCTGGTAAAAACCGGTACACTGTACGAGGAATTACGCTTTCTATGCAAGTGTTCTTCAGTCGCGATCTGGGGCGGATTTCACCTGATTATCTGAGCTGTATATGTATTCTGCTGAAAAATTGTGATACAGCTGTGATAGATAAAATTGCCCGGCTGCCAAAGCCAGCCCCAATCCAGCCAGACCGAGATCACACAGATGACAGAATCAACATATCCCCACCTGCGTATGAGACGGCTGAGACAGGCCGCGTTCATCCGCGATATGGTCCAGGAACATCACCTGAACAGCTCTGATCTGATCTGGCCCTTATTCATCTGTGAGGGAGAGGCGGTGAGCGAAGATATCCCAAGCATGCCAGAGGTGAAGCGCTATTCAGTTGACCGGATTGTTGAACAGGCAAAAACAGCTGTTCAGCTGGGCATACCGGCTGTGGCGCTGTTTCCGAAAACCCCTGACAGGCTGAAAGATGCTGAGGGTAGCGAGGCCCTGAATGACGGTAATCTGGTTTGTCAGGCGGTACGGGCGGTAAAGTCAGCCTGTCCGGAGCTGGGCCTTATCTGTGATGTGGCGCTTGACCCGTATACCGACCATGGTCATGACGGGGTGCTTGATAACAGCGGCAAGATTGTAAATGACAGAACAGTTGAGATGCTGGTCGAACAGGCCCGGCTATTGGCTGAGGCGGGATGTGATATCCTTGCCCCGTCAGATATGATGGACGGCCGTATCGGCGCAATCCGGGCCATGCTGGAGGCGCGCGGCCATCATGACATGATGATCCTGTCTTATGCAGCCAAATATGCTTCTGCCTTTTATGGCCCGTTCAGGGATGCTGTCGGGGCAGGACGCAAGCTGGGCGGTGAGGGTAAAAAGACCTATCAGATGAACCCGGCCAATGCAGATGAAGCGTTAAGGGAAGTGGCGCTCGATATCCAGGAAGGCGCAGATATGGTGATGGTCAAACCGGGCCTTGCCTATCTGGATATCATCAGGCGGGTCAGTGATGAATTTTCGGTGCCCTGTTTTGCCTATCAGGTGTCAGGCGAATATGTGATGATGCAGGCCGCGATACAGGCCGGATGGCTGGATAAAGAGGCGGTCATTTTTGAAAGCCTGACCGCCTTTAAACGGGCCGGGGCAAGCGGCATCTTAACCTATTTCGCGCCTTATGTTGCAGAACAGCTGAGCCGCAAATAAGCTGACTGATGCTTCTGATCTGAACAAAAACTGGTCGGATTTCCTGATACCGGTGGATACAGACGCGGTAGTCTGTAGGTAACCCCGCACCGTGAAGGAGAGAGATATGACCGGCCCCTCAGCAGATGATATCCGCGCTGCCGCAGACGAATTGTCCGGCCAGATTATCGCTACCCCGACCCTGCCTGCCCCTGCCTTGTCTCGGTTGCTGGGATGCGAGGTCCATCTGAAGCATGAACAGCTGCAATATACCTCATCATTCAAGGCGCGCGGGGCGTATCTGGCCATGATGGCGCTGAATGAAGAGCAGCGCAAAAAAGGCGTGATCACCATGTCTGCGGGAAATCATGCCCAAGCCGTAGCCTTCCATGCCCAGAATCTGGGTATCCATGCCACCATTGTGATGCCGAAACAAACCCCTTTTGCCAAAGTCGAGAGAACCCGGGCCTATGGTGCAGATATTGTTCTGGAAGGGCGCAATTTGAATGAATGTGAACAGACCGTTGCCGCCCTGCAAGACGAACATGGCTACGCGCTGATCCATCCTTATGATAATTTTCAGGTCATCCGCGGTCAGGGCACAGTCGGCCTTGAAATTTTACAGGCCGTGCCTGATCTGGACTGCCTGATTGTGCCGATTGGCGGCGGCGGCCTGATCGGCGGTATTTCGGTGATGGCCAAACATCTGCGGCCTGATATTGAGATCATCGGGGTAGAGGCTGAGCTCTATGCCTCTATGACCCAGACCCTGGCCGAACAGACCCCGTCAGTCGGCGGGGAGACAATCGCAGAAGGGATTGCGGTGAAGGTTCCCGGCGCGCTGACTGTCCCACTGGCAAAAGCCCATGTGGATGATATTCTGCTGGTCACAGAACAGCAGCTGGAATGGGCTGTCGGCGCATTGGCTGAACAACAGCGCATTATCGCTGAAGGGGCCGGTGCGGCCGGCATTGCCGCCCTTTACGCCAATCAGGACAGATTTGCCGGCAAAAAAGTCGGGGTGGTGATCTGTGGCGGGAATATTGATATGCGCCTTTTGGGCACAATTCTGAACAGAAATATGATGTCTGACGGGCGTCTGGTCAGGCTGCGCATAGATATTTCTGATGAGCCCGGCATGCTGGCTTCTATTTCAACGGCGATTGGCGGCTGCGGCGGCAATATTGTTGAAATTTATCATCAGCGTATGTTCTATGATGTGCCGGCGAAACTGGCCAAGATTGACGCTGTTGTTGACACCAGAGGGACAGCGCATGTGCAGGAAATCATTGCGGCTTTAACAGAACGCCAGTTCAGTGTGGCCGTCATTGATGAGCAGTCATCATAAGGCTGTCCGCCCTCCACCTCTTGAAAAGGCAAGCGTTAATAACTTGTCATCGCGGTGAATTTATCTGACAGTGTGACTATGGACCAGGCAAAGACGATTTTTACAAAGTTACCGTTACGTTTGCGCGTCACCCGCAGTCAGAAATGTGCTTATCTGCCTGATCAGACTGAACAGCGGCTGGCAACAGATATATCTGAACATCCGCAAACCCATGACCGGCTGGCAGAAACCGGCTTCAGGCGGGTGGAAAACTGGGTCTATAAGCCGGCTTGTCCTGGCTGTAACGCCTGCCTTCCTATCCGGGTGAAAGCAGATGAGTTTGCCGGTTCCCGCAATATCGCCCGGATAAGGGCGGCAAACCGGGATTTGCGCCGGTTTGACTCGCATGGCCAGCTCACCCTTGATCATTATGATATGTTTCAGCGGTATCTGAGCTTCCGCCATGAGGATGGCCAGATGGCCAGCATGAGCTTTGAAGAATTTTCAGCCATGATCCTGAACAGCCCGATAGAAACACGCCTGACTGAATACAGAGATTCAGATGACCGGCTGATGGGCTGTATTCTGGTCGACAGACAACGAGACGGGCTGAGCGCGGTCTACAGCTTTTTTCAGCCTGACCAGACCAAACGGTCATTAGGCAGCTTCATGATTGTCGATCTGATCGACAGATGCAAAGAGATAGGCCTGCCTTATGTCTATCTGGGCTATTATATTGAGCAAAGCCGGAAGATGGCCTATAAAGCCCGTTTCAAGCCTTATCAGATTTTTAGCGACGGGGTCTGGCAGGACCAGTAAGCACCGCTGCCTTGTTAAGTGAACCGTGCCGGCCGCGGAAACCCTGTCGGCGGCATCCGTCCGGCACTGCCGCGCCGCCCCTGCCAGGCCAGCAGATCTGTCTCTGTCCTCGTCCGCTCTCCCATCTGCCAGGACAGACCAGCGTCAAGGGTGAACACCTTCACGTCAGCCAGCAGACCATCTTTATAACGCTGCAGAATGACGCCTTTACCTCTGCTCATCTCCGGGACCTCATTCAACGGGAACACCAACAGACGCCTGTTCTGGCCCACAACAGCCACATGATCCCCGTCTGCCGGACAACAGGCCACCGCGCGCGCACCTGAGGGCAGGTTGAGAACCTGTTTGCCGCCCCGGGTCTGGGCCATGGCACTATCCATATCAACAACCAGACCATGACCTTTATCAGAGGCCACAAGAAGCTTGCCGCTCACCGCTTTCAGAATATTCACCAAAGCCACATCTGCCGGGATATCCAGCATCAGGCTCAGCGGCTCACCAAAGCCGCGCCCTTTTGGCAATTTATCACAGCCAAGGGTGTAAAACCGCCCATTTTCAGCAAAAATAAGCAGTTTATCTGTGGTTTCGGCATGCAAACAAAAGCACGGGCCATCACCGTCTTTGAACTTGAATTCTGATTTCAGATCAAGATGGCCTTTCATCGCCCTGACCCAGCCTTTTTCAGAACAGATGACCGTAATCGGTTCTTTTTCAATCAGCATTTCAGTGACGTCAAAATCAACCGTCGGGGCATCTGCCAGTGTGGTCCGCCGCCGATCTGTTTTCACAAAATCTGTGCGCATCTGTTTGATCTGGCCAGACACGGTCTGCCATTGCTGGGCCGCATCCCCCAGCAGGCTGTTCAGGCTTTCCTGTTCAGACCGTAATGAGTCCCGTTCCGTGCGCAACCCGTCTTCTTCCAGACGCCGGAGAGAGCGCAAGCGCATATCCAGTATCGCATTAGCCTGAACCTCAGTCAGGCTGAACCTGGCCATCAGATCATCACGCGGGTGATCTGACTCCCGGATAATGGCGATCACCTCATCCAGATTCAGGAACACAATCAGATAGCCATCAAGGATTTCCAGACGACGCTGAATTTTCCCCAACCGGTGACGACTGCGCCGGACCAGAACTTCTCGCCTGTGGGCAAGCCATTCTTTCAGCGCGTCTTTCAAGGACAGCACAGAAGGCCGGCCAGAGCTGTCCAGCACATTCAGATTAAGCGAAATGCGGCTTTCCAGCTCAGTGAGTTTGAACAGGCTTTCCATCACCGCTTCCGGATCAAGACGGCGGGATTTCGGTTCCAGGACAATACGAATATCTTCAGCTGATTCATCCCGAATATCAGCCAGAACAGGCAATTTACGGGCCTGCAGCATTTCAGCCATTTTTTCAATCAGGCGCGACTTCTGAATCTGATAGGGAATTTCACTGACCACAATCTGCCAGCCACCGCCTTTCAGCTTTTCCACCTCCCAGCGTGCGCGAAGCCGAAAACCGCCCCGCCCGGTGGTATAGGCCTGACGGATTTGGTCTGCCGGTTCAACCAAAACCCCGCCCGTTGGCAAATCCGGGCCTTTGACATAATTAAGCAACGTATCCACAGACGCGTTTGGATATTTTATCAGATGCAGGGCGGCATCTGCCAATTCAATGACATTATGCGGCGGAATTGCCGTTGCCATGCCCACAGCGATCCCCTGTGCCCCGTTTGCCAGCAAATTCGGAAAGCCCGCAGGCAGCAAAACCGGCTCTTCAGATTCGCCGTCATAAGTGGGTCGGAAATCAATGGCATCCTCATCAATCCCGTCAAGCAGCAATCTGGCCACATCTGTCATGCGGGCTTCGGTGTAACGCATTGCTGCAGCATTATCGCCATCGATATTGCCGAAATTCCCCTGCCCGTCCACAAGCTGGTAGCGCATGGCAAAATCCTGGGCCAGCCTGACCATCGCATCATAAATTGCCGCATCACCATGCGGGTGAAACTTACCCATCACATCACCCACCACACGGGCAGATTTCTTAAACCCCTGATCCGGGTCCAGTTTCAACTGGCGCATGGCAAATAACAGCCGCCTGTGAACCGGTTTCAGACCGTCACGAACATCCGGCAAAGATCGCGATGTAATGGTAGACAGCGCGTAAGCAAGATAGCGCTCTGATAAGGCCGATGAAAATTCGGTTTCTGCTGATTGTTCCTGGCTCAGAATATCTTCTGACATAATGCCCCCTCTCAAAAGCCGACAGGATCAAGACCTGAAATGGCTGAGATCAACAAAATCTGGTATGCGGCAACTGAAATTGCCTCTATATCATGTGATGTTATAGCGTTTAGAGACCAAATGTGCCAGCCTCAAACGTGCTTGTGGCAAGTCTTTATGAATCAAGCTGAAGACACGCCGTGAGATGAAATGCCCGGTCAAGGTCAGCCCGTCTGTCAGTGCCGCATGCGGGGGGTCTGCAACAGCGGCCTCAGGGCGCAGAAAGCCAGGCAGGCGCAGCAGACGGTCAGCATAATCGCCAGCATAATCTTTATGCACCGCCCGCCCTGAACGGGGGCTGACATATACCAGCGCATCGGTCAGCCCGGATACAGCACAGCTGTTCAGATTCAATGCGAACCCCAGCTGAGACAGCAGATTCATCTCCCATTTCACATAAAACCCAAGCCAGTCTTCAAGCTCGTCAGCCAGGCTGATGATCTCTATCAAGGCGGTGGTGGCCTGCCAGACAGACAGATTTGCCTCTCGTTCAGGAAGCCCCACATCCAGAATGGCACAGCAAGATGACAGCCCTGCCAGCTTGATCGGATTATCCAGAAACACAGCAGACGGATTTTTTAACAATTCCAGCTGGAATGTGCCGAGCTGGTCAGCCAGACGCGCCCGCCAGTCTGCCTGCACCAGATTTCCGATCTGGACTGTACCGCGCCTGGAAGACGCATCATAAGCATGAACAAGACCGGCGTGACGCCCGTTATCAAGTGTCAGCAGGCTGACCACGGCATTTCGTTCACCATGCGGGCGAATAGACAGAATCAGCCCCTGGTCAGTCCATTCAGGCATCGAAATCCAGATCCCAGGCGGTGTAACGGTCTTTGTCGTCCATCCAGTCCTTGCGATATTTGACATGGCTTATTAAATGCACGCGCCGTTCCAGGGCCTGTTCCAGTTCACGCCGGGCCGCCTGACCAATACGTTTAATGGTCTGCCCGCCTTTGCCCAAAACAATGCCGCGATGACCTTCGCGGGCCACAAAGACAGATAAGCGCACTTCTGCACTGCCATCCTCTCTTTCAACCCAGCTTTCGGTTTCTACCGTCATCTGATAGGGGAGTTCCTGATGCAGGTTCAAAAACAGCTTTTCACGCATAATTTCGGCTGCCAGAAGACGCACAGGCAGGTCAGACAAATCATCCGGGTCAAACAGATAAGGCCCAGACGGCATACGGGCCGCCAGCCAGGATTTCAGATCTTCAATACCGTTTCCGGTCTGGGCTGAGATCATGAACACTTTTTTAAAGGCAAACAAGTCAGACAGCTCTGCTGTGCGCGCCAGATATTGTTCTGGCTTGGCAAGATCAATCTTATTCAGGACCAGGGCCGCGCTCTGGTTCTTTTCAGCCAGCTTGGTGATGATCATTTTGGTTTCATCATCCAGACGGGCGCGTGCACAATCATGCAGAAGCAACAGAACATCATTATCCGCCGCGCCCTGCCAGGCGGCGTTCACCATAGCCCTGTCAAGGCGTCGTTTCGGCGTGAAAATGCCCGGCGTATCAACAAAAATGATCTGGGCCTCATCCTGCATTGCGATGCCCCTGATCCGGCTTCGGGTGGTTTGGACCTTTGGCGTCACAATAGAGACCTTCTGGCCAACCATGGCGTTCATCAAGGTTGACTTGCCTGCATTCGGTGCACCGATAAGAGTTACAAAGCCTGCCCGAGGGCCTGCCTGTGTCGATGAGGTCATGAGGTTTGCTGTCCTTGCGTTTTATGAACATACTGCAATAAAAACCGTCGCGCTGCATCGCGTTCAGCCTGTTTGCGGGTCCGCCCTTCACCTGTACAGATGCCCAGACCGCTTAGTTCAACAGACATCTTGAACACAGGTTCATGGGCTGAGCCTGTCTGGCCGACAAGCTGGTAAACCGGCCGGTCATATTTTGCTGATGCAGCCCATTCCTGAAGCTCTGATTTCGGGTTGCTGTCCAGCTCATTCGGCAGCTCGTCAGGGATCGGCCAGTTGGACAGGATAAACCGGCGTGCCGCCTCCAGCCCGCCATCCAGATACAGCGCGGCAATAACCGCCTCTATCACATCAGCCTGAACAGATGCGCGCATGGCCAGCCCTGTCTGCGCCGGGTCACAAATAATGAAGTCCTGTATCTTCAAAGCCTGACAAATCGCAGCTAGAGCCGCCTCATTTGAGAGATGATGATAACGTTTGGTCAGCTCGCCCTGATCTGCCTCAGGGAAACGGCTGAACAGATGACCAGTCAGCACCAGCCCCAACACCCGGTCACCAAGAAATTCAAGCCGTTCGTAATTCTCTGTCCAACCGGTCCAGCTGGCATGTGTAAAGGCCGTGCGTAAAACAAACCTGTCAGTGAAATTGTGGCCAAGCACCTGTTCTGCTGCTGCCAGCTGTTGGGCTTCAGAGCGATCTGACAGCGGGGTCCTGGTCATTCAATCGTGTTCCCGAGCCGTTCAAAACGGATCGCTGAGGGCCATTTCCACAACTCCCAGATATAAGCAGAGCTGTCATGGCTGAAAAACAAAAAGCGGGCTTCACCAATGAAATTTTCAAGCGGCACAAAGCCCACAGATGAAGACCGGCTGTCCCGAGAATTATCGCGGTTATCCCCCATCATAAAATAATGCCCGGCCGGCACCACATATTCAGGTGTGTTGTCAAAAGTCTGGCGGTCGCTGATTTCCTGAATAAGATGGGTCAGCCCGCCTGGCAGTGTTTCCTGATATAAGGTTGTCATCTGGCCGCCGCCTGAAGCGCCCTGTCTGCCATTACCGACCAGACGGCGTTCCACAGGCTGGCCATTTATATGCAGCACACCCTGCCTGACCTGAATCCTGTCACCCGGCACACCAATGACCCGCTTGATATAATCAACTGAGGTATCAGACGGCAGGCGAAACACCGCCACCTGACCGCGCTGTGGGGTGCTGTCACCGCCAAACAAACGACCATCAATCGGTGCCAGCCCGAACGGGAAGGAATAGCGTGAATAGCCATAGCTGTATTTGGTCACAAACAGATAATCCCCGACCAAAAGAGACGGGATCATAGACCCGGACGGAATATTGAACGGTTCCGCCACAAGTGAGCGAAACCCTAACGCGATTGCGCCTGCGATCAGGAGGGTTTTCAGCGTATCCACAATGCCCGAAGAGGAGGACTGTTTTTCAGATGACATAAAGCTTCTCTATTTTGCTATCGAGGCTGGTTCGTGTTGCTTTAAACATAGTTAAAGGCCGACATCAAGTGGGCGGCGGTTTGCCAGCCCCTGCATTTGCCGATGCGCTGAGGACCACAAAGGCAGAGGAATAGGGCGGCTCGTCACTGATAGACAGATGAAGATGCGGGCTGAAGCCTTGCGGGCACAGGCTGTCCAGCCCGGCAAGACAGGCCCCGGACAAGACCAGTTCAGGCGCGCCTGAGGCAGAGGACAGCGTTTCAGCATGCTGCCAGTGCATGCCTGTCTGATCAGCAGAAGCCAGAGCCTTATAGACCGCTTCTTTGACCGCAAAACGGCCCGCCAGATAGGCCGCTTTGTTTTTGCGGGCGGCCAGCTCAGCCTGTTCATCAGCGGTATAAATACGGTCAAGGAACCGCTGGCCAAACCGGTCCAAAAGCCGGGACATCCGCCGCTGGTTACAGATATCATGACCAATGCCGATAATCATATAGCCGCCCTGCCCTCATCCATAATCTGGCGCATCTGTGCAATCGCATCAGACAATCCGGTAAACAGCGCCGCCCCCATCAGAAAATGGCCGATATTCAGCTCAACAATTTCAGGGATCCGGGCGACCTGGCCTGCGGTCTCAAACGACAGCCCGTGACCGGCATGAACTTCCAGACCGCAAGTGCTGGCAAAGTGGGCTGCCGAGATAATCCGGTCATATTCAGCCTCACGCTCAGCCCCGGCAGGCAAATCACAATAGCGGCCTGTATGCAGCTCAACAATATCTGCGCCAATCTCTGCCGCAGCAGACAAATCTTCAGATTCTGCATCAACAAATAAAGACACCCTGATCCCGGCGGCCTTTAATTTATCAATCTGTTCAGACAGCCTGTCTTTCTGGCGGGCCACGGCCAGCCCGCCTTCGGTTGTCAGCTCTTCTCTTTTTTCTGGCACGATACATGCCGCATGCGGGCGCACATCACAGGCAATGGTCACCATCTCATCCGTGGCGGCCATTTCAAAATTCAGCGGCAGGGCAATCGCCTGCTTCAGGGCATAGATGTCTGCATCACGAATATGCCGGCGATCTTCGCGCAAATGGGCAGTAATGCCATCTGCACCTGCAGACTGGGCCAGCAGGGCTGCAGACACAGGATCAGGGTGGCTGCCGCCGCGCGCGTTTCTGACCGTTGCAATGTGATCAATATTGACCCCAAGTCGAAGTGCCTTCATGTCGCTTTTTCCATTTGTTCGCGTTGTTGTTTTTTCCGCAGCCGGTGTTCGCGCCAGCTGACAATCCCCCAATAGCATACAGAAAAGCTGCCAATCCAGGAGAGAACAAACATTAACATGCCGCCCACCGCCATCGGCATAAAATAGGCCAGAAACTGGCTGTAAGTATCTGGCGCTTCGGCCAGGCCCGAATAAGCGGTAATCCCGAAATAATTGATCAGCCCATCACCGACCGCCTGAAGCAGGACAAAAATCAGCGGGAAGGTCCAGGGGTTGCCGACCAGCGTGCCCAGAAAGGCGGTCACCATATTGCCGCGCAGAAAATACGCCACCCCAAACGCCAGCAGCAAATGAAACCCGACCAACGGGGTGAAGGACACCGCCACCCCACAGGCAAAGCCGCTGGCCAGTGAATACGCAGAGCCCGGCATCCGCAACACCCGCTGCACAAGATAGCTGTACAGGCGCGAAAACCCCTTACGTGGCCACAGGATTTCCCTGATTTTAGCTGAAAAGCTGAGCGGTACACGCCGTCGAAACATCACATTCTTCCCGCAGACAAGGTCTATAATCCTCTTCTCTCTACGGATTCTATGTATTTGTTGGACCGCAAAACAGCAATAATAGAATGAATATGTTCAAGATTTTTTACATCAATATCTAAAATAAAGGTGAAAAAATTCATATCCCGTTCTGTCAGCTGGATATGGGTGATGTTGCCGGCCTGCTGGCCAATCACAGTACAGAGCGCGGCCAAGGCCCCCGGTTCATTCACCACCACAGCCTGTATCCGCCCGGCATAACGGCGCCCGGCCCCGCGCGGCCAGTCCACATTCAACCATAATTCAGGAATTTCAACGAATTTCGCAAGCGTATTACAGTTTTTGGTATGAACCGTTACGCCTTTTCCTGTGGTCACAATCCCGACAATCTTATCACCGGGAAGCGGATGACAGCATTTGCCCAGATGCACAGCCAGGCCTTCATGAGCCCTATCCACATGAAAGAGCGGTTCAGGCGGTGTATCCGCAACCGGACTGGCCTTGTCCGCACTGCTGGTGGTGGCCAGATCAGGATGCAGCCGGTCAAACACGTCTTTTGCCTTCAGCTTGGCCTCGGCGATATGGGCGTATAGTTCAGTCCGGGTGCTGGCATTAAAGGCAGACAAAAATTCATCAATCAGCTGTTCTTTGAATTTTGTTTTCCTGAACCTGTATTCGCGTTCCAGAAGCACCTTGCCAACACGGGCAAATTCTTCTTGTTTCTGCAGCCGGATAAAGCGTTTGATCGCAGACCGGGCACGGCCGGTTTTGGCAAAATCTTCCCAGTCACTGCGCGGGCTGGCATCTTTTTCAGTGATGATGGAGACCTGGTCCCCATTCACCAGCTCTGTGGTCAGCTGGCGGCGTTTATCATTGATCAGAACGCCAACACATCTGTCACCGACATCTGTATGAACAGCATAGGCAAAATCAATTGCGGTCGCGCCCTTTGGCAGGCTGATCAAATCCCCCTTGGGGGTGAAGCAGAACACCTTGTCCTGATACATTTCCAGTTTGGTGTTTTCCAGAAATTCTGTGGCTTCTTCATTCAGCTCAAGAAGGCTGACCAGCTCGCGCGCCCATCTGAACGTCTCCAGCCTGGCCTGGCGTTCCTGATCTGTATCCGGCTGGGCAGAGCTTTCTTTATAATCCCAATGCGCCGCCACGCCGCGTTCTGCTGTGTCATCCATATCCTCTGTGCGGATCTGAATTTCAATTTTCTGGCGCATTGGCCCGATAACGCCGGTATGAAGAGACTGATACCCGTTGGTCTTGGGCGTTGAGATATAATCTTTGAACCGGCCCATCACCACCGGAAAGGCGGTATGAATACAGCCCAAGGTCTGATAACAGCTGGCAACATCCTGAACGATGATCCGAAAGGCCATCACGTCCGACAGCTGATCCATGGTGACGTTTTTCACCTGCATCTTGCGCGATATTGAATAGGGTGTTTTGCGGCGGCCTGTCACCTCGCAAAGGATGCCCTTCTCGGCAAGAAGTGATTGCAGTTCAGCACAGATTTTGGGCACCACAGATTCGGTTTCAATCGCAAGAAATTCCAACCGGCTGATAATCGAATCCCGCATCTCCGGCTGCAGAATTTCAAAGCTGAGATCTTCCAGCTCTGTCTGGAAACGGGTAATCCCCATCCGTTCCGCAAGAGGGGCGTATATTTCCATTGTTTCAGTGGCAATGCGCCGCCGTTTCTCAAGGCTGCTCACCGCCTTGAGTGTCTGCATATTGTGGGTGCGGTCTGCCAGCTTGACCAGAAGAACACGAATATCTTTACCCACAGCAAGCACGAATTTCCGGAAATTTTCGGCCTGCTTGGTGTCAACAGACTGCAGCTCCAGCCGGCTGAGCTTGGTCACCCCATCGACCAGCATAGCCACATTCTCTCCGAATTCAGTGGCGATGTCTTTTAAGGTCACTTCACAGTCTTCAACTGTGTCATGCAACAGGGCGGTCACCAATGTATCTGTGTCCAGCCGCATTTCCGCCAGCAGATGCGCCACCCGAAGAGGATGGGTGAAATAAGGCTCACCACTTTCGCGGGACTGGCCATCATGCGCCGACCGGCCAAACAGATAGGCCCGCTTCAGCTTATCCAGTCCGGCTTCGCTGTCATAAGCGGCACGCACATCAAGAAGTTTAGCGAACGCCTGTTCAACAAGGTCGCTTTGTTTTGCGGGCGGGGTTTTTGTTTTCACCTGGGCTGACATAATTGCCTGATGGATCACTGTTTTCACACATCAGGGTTAAGTTTCGGCTGTTTACTGGTCAGCGTCAAGAGACGCGATGTCAACATCCTCAAAGCCAGTCGCGTTCAACTCTTCGCCGGTGCCAATCTGCATGCCTGACTCTTCCAGATTATCCATGCTTTCAAGACCGATCATATTTGACATATCTTCCTCAGCAGTGGTCGCTGCCTCATCAGATGTTGTCACTTCTTCTTCGCTTTCGTTCAGACGCTGCATTGACTGGACAATGCGATCTTCAATTTGCTGAATATCGATTGTTTCATCAGCGATTTCACGAAGCGCAATCACCGGGTTTTTATCGTCATCACGGTCAATGGTCAGCAGCTCGCCCTTCTGGATATTGCGGGCACGCTGAGCAGCCGTCAGAACAAGGTCAAACCGGTTAGGAATTTTTTCAATACAATCTTCAACGGTGACACGTGCCATAGCGGGGGCTCCTTAACTGTGCAACAGGCCCGGCTCGGGCCAAAATTTCAGCGTGGCGCA
>MDTD01093124.1_pt1 | contig 20009 bp, 17 predicted proteins | sample 811221 | NCBI WGS metagenome assembly MDTD01 (sample SAMN05326646, study PRJNA326480) | marine metagenome | isolation source: seawater | place: Pacific Ocean: South West | collected 2011
GTCGGTCACGCGGACCGTGAGGCTGTAGCTCTGGGTGACCTCGTAGTCGAGGTCGTCGGCGTCGTTGACGGTGATGACGCCTGTGCCTGAGTTGATCGCGAACACGCTGTTGCCGTCGCCGTCCGGGTTCAGGTTGCCCGCGGTGATCGACCAGGTAATTCCGTCATCATCGCCTGTGTTCGCCAAATCTACCACAGTGGCTCCATTGGCCGCTGTCTCAGAGACAGTGCCTGTATCATCGTCGGTAATGGTTGGAGCTATGTTAGTGACTGTGATCGTGACGGCCTTGATATCGGATTCGTCGAAGTTGGTTGCTAGGACGTTCAGCGAGTAGGACGTCGTTGTCTCAAAGTTGATGTCTCCTGAATCAGAGAGGGATATTACACCCGAAGAGGAGATCGAGAATGGTGAGGTCCCGTCACCGTCAGCGTCCGCGCCGTTGCTCAAAAGAGACCATGCGACAGCAGTATCTGCAGACAGGGTAACGGTACCTACAGAGTCTCCGTCGGATGCTGTTTCAGACAGGGCGAATGATTGACCGGATCCGATTGCTAGAGTCAAATCATTTACTGTGACTGTGATGGTGAGGTCGGTGTTGGCCGAGTCTGCTGAGTCTGTCGCCCTGACTTGGACGACATACTCGTTATTGCTATCGGCATCGGCGGGACTCTCGTAATCTGGTGCTGTGCCGAAGCTTAGGGAAGCGCCGCTTAATGAAAAGTCGCCTGAATCGGCACCGCCTATTATTGAATAAGAGCAGGTGCCTGAGGAGTCCGACGTCGCTGAGAGTGTTTCAACCGCAGTGACGCCTTCGTTCACAGAATCAGTTGCACCGGTGGACCAAGAGCAAGTGTGCATAGCCTTCACACCGTCTTTCAGTTCCACGTCGCCACCCTGACCTGTTGAGCTGACTAGAATTATCATCATGATCGAAATCAGACCGAGGAGTACCGGCGGTCTGACATGGGCCAAATGTGCCCTATCTCCTTGGAATTCGGGATTATTTCCTGAGACATCCTCTCGGGAGAAAACCGTTCGTCTAAGCATGGCTACGTGCATGTATAGATTACGCTGCTTTGCCGTATTAAAACGAATCGATGAAAGGTAGACGGTTCAAGGCCTTATCAAAATCCAAGTTACCTGCCTGAGGTGAGTGTCAATTATCGTATAAAAATTAATTATTTCCCGTTGTTTTTTTGTTAGTCATCTGAGTCACTTTTCATGTTCATAATGGTGGACGCTGGGGGATTTGAACCCCCGGCCACCTGGTTGCAAACCAGGTGCTCTTCCAAGCTGAGCTAAGCGCCCCTTGGGGTTACGACAGACAAGTAGGTCTTGATTGCATCCCTTGCAGGGAATATTCAATCTTGTTTGCTTTTGTCACGGATCAGTGCTGAGATTGAAATTAACGCCATGGTTATTCCGACCAAGATCCCTACCAAGGCCAATCTCGAGAGCCATGTATCCGTGATGGCAGCGTCATCTTGCTCTGCTTCGGGCTGCGAATCTATCGGGGACTGTAGATTCTGAGGCGGCGAATGGACATCTTCGGTGAAAGAGGCATTCAATGTGTGATTCGTGATATTCTCATTTTCATATATTTTAATTAATAATGATATATTACCAGGCAGTATGCCATTTTCAGGACCTAATATTAGCGTATATGTGACCTTGCAATCTGGGTCTGTTTTATTGCCTTCTTCATCGAGTTCGCATGATGATGTGAGCCATGGGGACGAGAGATCATCCGGGCCGTCATAGGACCCATCATTATCGACGTCCAAAGTGACCATGTGTCGAGTGTCATTCCTGCTATCAACCATCATGAAGAACAGTCGATCAGTCGTCACCAAAACCCCCTCCGGGACAGAAGCTGGTGAAGTGCCCTCAGATGTGAGGAGGACCGTGTAATCCTTCGCCTCGTGCGCCGTGACCGGTGGCAGCAAAATCAGGGCAGTGACCAGTAGCGGGATGAGCGCCTTCACGGTGGGCGGTGTGGCTTGGAGGGGATCAAGATGTCCGACTTTCAGTACCGGTAGTTGGCGGATTTGAATGGGCCGCTTACGTCGACTCCGATGTATTCGGCTTGTTCCTCGCTGAGATTGGTCAGTTTGGCCCCGATTCGGTTCAAATGAAGCATGGCAACCTCCTCGTCAAGATGCTTGGGCAAGAGATATACCTTCTTCTCCTTAGTGCCTCGGTTTTTCCAGAGATCCATCTGTGCGAGAACCTGGTTGCAGAAGCTGTTCGACATTACGAAACTGGGGTGGCCAGTGGCGCATCCTAGATTGACCAGCCTGCCTTCGGCGAGAAGGTAGATCGAATGGCCATCCTCAAAGTCATATCGATCGACTTGTGGCTTAATGTTCTGATGCCCTATTCCAGAGTCACTTTGCAGTCTTTCGACTTGTATCTCGTTATCGAAATGACCAATATTGCACACGATTGCCTGGTCTTTCATCTGCTTGAGGTGCTCAAGCGTTATGACGTCTCTATTCCCCGTCGCAGTCACGTATATGTCTGCATCTCCAAGGGTGTCCTCGATAGTGGCGACGGTGAATCCCTCCATCGCTGCTTGGAGCGCGCATATTGGGTCGACTTCAGTGACTGTGACTCGTGCGCCCTGTGCCTTTAGAGCTGCTGCAGAGCCTTTTCCAACATCACCATACCCGCATACAACCGCGTGCTTTCCAGATATCATCACGTCCGTAGCGCGCTTTATGCCATCGACTAGCGATTCCCTGCATCCGTAGAGATTGTCAAACTTCGATTTGGTGACTGAATCATTCACGTTGATGGCGGGGAAGAGGAGTGTGCCCTCATCAACCCGTTGGTTGAGTCTCAGCACGCCTGTAGTCGTCTCTTCAGATACCCCTATTATGTCGGCTGACATCCTTGTCCAGATCGTGCTATCTTTTTCGTGGATCCGGACGAGAAGGGCCTTGATAACTGCCTCTTCTGACGATGAAGATGGCTCTTCGACCCATCCGCTGCCGTGTTCTAGTTCCCAGCCCTTGTGTATCAATAGGGTCGCATCCCCACCATCGTCGACGATTAGTTGAGGGCCTATGCCGCCATCGTGAGTCAGTGCTCTGAAAGTGCATTCCCAATACTCTTCGAGGGTCATGCCTTTCCATGCGAACACAGGTACGCCTGAGGCGGCTATGGCGGCTGCGGCATGATCTTGTGTGGAGAAGATATTGCAGCTTGCCCACCGAACGTGTGCGCCGAGAGCGGTTAGGGTCTCGATCAGGACGGCTGTCTGGATGGTCATGTGGAGGGAGCCGGTTATCCTGACTCCTGACAGTGGTTGTTTTGATGCGTATCTTGCCCTTGTTTCCATTAGCCCGGGCATCTCGTGCTCTGCCATTGTTATCTCCCGGCGTCCAAAATCAGCGAGTTTGATATCCGATACAAGGTATTGCTCGGCAGCGGGCATCAGGGCCATGTAACTCTGGTTTAGTAGTTCTAAATGAGTCTATGTGCGACCCCACATATTCTTGATTCAGCGAGGATTTCAAGGACCTGTTCCGACGCCCCTAGCACAATGGGCCGTGTATTAACCTCTGAATCTGTTTCTGCAGGACACCCAGATAAGCTCTGTGATGCTATCTCGGATTCAATACTCGATGCTTGTATTGACGCTGATCCATTTGCGAGGGTAGCTGTGGAAACTATGGTCAAAGGCATGGCTGATGAAAGCACAATTGTAGTCGCGGGAGAAATCACGTTGAATGAGGATCAAGAAGTGGACTTTGAGGAGATAGCAAGGAAGACTGCAGTACAAATTGGCTATGACGATCAGGCCGTTGGAATGGATGCAAGGCGTGGCGGCAATTGTAACGTGATTACACTTATCGGAAGGCAATCTCCAGAAATTGCTCAAGGCGTAAACAAAGACATGGGTATCGACAAGGACCAGGGTGCTGGTGATCAAGGCATAATGTTCGGATTCGCATCCAATGAATCAGAAGATATCGAGGGCTTAGAGGGATCTTACATGCCAGTGCCAATAATGCTCTCACATCGCTTGACTGATGCCATCACACGGGCGTGCCGATCTGAGACCATCCCGTGGATAAGACCTGATGGAAAGAGTCAGGTATCTGTGATGTACGAGAATGGACGGCCAATCGGGATCACGAGCCTCATAATGGCGGTTCAGCATGATGATCTAGCAAACGAGAGGTTTGGAGGGGATACCACTGAAGAACATCGATACATAGAGTCTGAAATCATGAATAAAATCATCCGTCCGACAATTCCTGAAATAATGATCACCGAGGAAACAAAGGTTGTGGTCAATGGAACTGGCAGATTCATCCTTGGAGGGCCTTATGCTGATGCAGGACTCACTGGAAGGAAGATCATAGTAGACACGTACGGGGGAATAGGGTGCCATGGAGGCGGGGCGTTCAGCGGAAAAGACCCCAGCAAAGTGGACAGGTCCGCGGCGTACGCCGCCAGATGGGCGGCCAAGCACGTGGTTGCATCAGGCCTTGCAGACATATGCGAGATTCAATTGGGGTATGCCATAGGCGTAGCTGAACCCACCGCGATACACGTCGACACCAAGGGGTCTTCAAAGGATGGGTTGAGCGATCGATGGATCGCAGATAGGTTGGTGGAAATTTTTGATTTCAGGCCTTCTTCCATAATCGATAGGCTTGCCCTGCGCAAGCCGATATATGCGAGAACTGCTGCTGGCGGGCATTTCGGGCGAGCTGCGGAGAAGGATGGCGGCTTCTCATGGGAGAGATTGGATCCGAGCATAATAGCGTCGCTTCGGTGATCCGTGCAGTTCAATACAGCGATGGTTTGAACAGATGACTCTCAGACGACCGGTTGATGATTGGCAAGCGTGCAGCCTTATTCACAGGCCTAGCTCTATCTCTGCTGATGGTCGGAGCCTCTCTTGGATATCTAATTTCAGATAGCAGTAGCGATGGTGGAGCAGTCGTTAATGAAGAGTTATTCGACCCCCTTCTTCAAGAAGAGGATCATGACCACAGGAACGCTAGTCAACACGTTCTCTCTACTCCGAATATAGAGCCATTAGGGTACGATCCCCTGACTGCCCCGGGCAATGCAGAAGTCCAGGTTGCAGAGTCGCCTGATGGCAGAGTATACGCATATATTGCTGGATGGAGCGAGATGCATATCGTCGACGTCACTGATCCGTCCAACACAACGGTTACAGGGGTATATTATGACCCTAACACACAAGTTCTCGATGTCAAATATCTGCAATATGATGGTCGTGAATACATCATCGTCCAGAATCAGTTAGTGGATCCCGGCGCTGCCGATCCCAATGTGGGCAGCTGGGAAGATCCCGCTCAGGTTACCGTCACTTTGGTCGAAGTCACGGACAAGACCGACCCGGTGTTCATTGACGCTTGGTATGACGCCGATCACCCGAGTGGACCGCATAATCTGTATACGCACATTATAGACGACGAGTGGTACATATTCGTCGCAAATCCAGACTATGATGCCTGTGACGTTGGACAGGGAGATGCCTGTGGAGGAATCACGATCGCACATCTGAATTTCGACGGCCCGGGAGATCGCCCGGTTATTCTCAAGGTGGGTGAGGCTGAGGTAAACTGGGAGACGACTAATGGGGGTTGGATATACATCCACGATATGACTGTGCAAACATGGCCAGGCGAGGATCAGAACGATCCGCGGTTTGGAAGAACGTATGTCTACGGCGCTTACTGGGAGGCCGGCCTGAGAATATTCGATGTAAGCGATGTCCCTCATCCTACGAATACGCCGATCGAGTACGCATTCATCGCGGGAGGGTGCGCTGCTACCTTCGGAACCCAATTGGGGTGCAACTGGAGGGCCCCAGAGGTAGGGCTCTGGATGGAATTCGCGGATTTGGATGGCGATGGCTTGCCGGACAGCGGCACCAACGGCAATGAGAATGGCGGACGAGCATCATACATTCACTATGCTGAGCCAATAGATGAGATGGTTGATGCAAGTCACATAGGGTATCCTGCAGGAAAGCGGCACCTTACCCTTCTATCTACGGAGGTTCTCGAGACATATGTCGGGACCGGGATGTCGTATCTCCTCGACACGACGGAGTATGAGGAGGTCAACGGTCAGTTGAGATTCCTCCCGAAGCTCATACACGGATACGAGATTCCGTTTGCTGAGGAGCACTTCATACCTGGGGGCGAAGAATGGCTCCTATTCAGCCCGCACAACGCCGATACCCAGATATTCGATACTACGGGATCGTACCGGGACACCAGTCTCGGCGGTACCTGGGATGGTAGGATATACCTGTCAAGCTACCACGCGGGGCTATGGGTCGTGGACATAGAGACCCTCATGCTCGCAGGGATAGAAGGAGGGAATGTAACTGATGTGCACTTCGATGCGACGGTCGGGTATCACCTCCCCCATGGGGCAGACGGGACGCCTCTGGAGAGTTCATTCTACGATTTTGGTTGGACTCCGTTCCTGTGGGCAGCGGAGTATCACGAGGGATACACATACCTTTCCTGCATCACATCCGGGCTGTATATTGTTCAACTTGACATAGATGCCCCCTATGCTACAAGATGAGGTACCTGAGACCATCACCTTCAACAGGACGCCCTTACTCCCGTGGCGTCAGAGGCCTCGACATGAAGAATGGAATCGTCACTTCATCTGCTCTAGTACTGCTCATGCTTTCCGCGGTATTGTCCGGTTGTTTCGGTCTCGGAGGAGGGGATTCCGACGATGACGACGAGTGGGTATGGGTCGACCCCGTGTTCGAGATAGAGGATGAGAATCACTCTCACAGCGACCTGATGGCTCACAGGCTGAAGACCCCAAATGCCAGGATGATCGACTACCATAATCTGAACTGCGACGGGGAGGTAACGCCCCCTGCGGAATTGGATAACGTAGCAGGGCGGCCTTGCTATGATGAATTCAAGAACGTGGGACCGACACCAGGGGATAACTCGGAGATCGCCATAGAGGGCAACTTCCTCGAGGATTGTGAGATTTACGGAGACGGCACGGGGGGCTGCTACGCATATGTCTCTTCATACAATCAGTTCGAGATACTCGACATAAGCAGGCCCAACGACATCAGGCTACTATCAACGTATTACGCCGAGGTCGCGAGGATCATCGACATAAAGGTCACACAGGACAACAACTGGGCCCTCATCAATCACGAGCTTACCAATTCGGAATTAGACCCCATCCCGAATGATGATGATGCGAATAGCGGCGCTAATCGGCTCGATCTGATCTACGTCGGCGACAAGACAAGTCCAATCAAGGTCGCCGAATGGGACAATCCTCCCGCAGGGTTCCACAACCAGGATCTGCACGTTTACTGCGACTGGACCCCGGCCAATCCAACTGCGTTGTGGCAAGATGATTGTCATCTCTTCCTTTTCGGTGCTGACCCGTATCCTGAGATGGTAGAAGGATCTAGCGGGACGTTCTACAAGGGCACTCAAGTATTCTATGCACTGATTGACTTCGAAGGCCTCAACCCATTTGACAACCAAGAGCAGCAGAACGCAAGTCGAGAGATCATTAGATGGGGAGGGTACACCCCCGAACCTGAGACAACCTGCGGCGGGTCCATATTCAATCACGACAATGTCTTCTTCATACACCCGATAACAAAACAGAAGATGCTAGCGGTATCATACTGGGGCGCAGGATTGCGACTTGTCGATGTATCCGAGCCACCTCAGATAGCAGATCCCCTGGGAATATCGTGGCCACCCGAGACCGGTAGATGGCTGGGGTGCCCGACCGATGACTCTGGTTGGTACGGTCCAGACGGGGGAGGGCACGCTAACATGGACCCGGAGGTGTGGCTGGATGCTGAACAGGGCAATGACAACATCCACTACGCAGTTCCGAATGACTATCTCGTTTGCAGCGGAGTGAGCATCATGGACCCGGTTAATGAATGGCCCAGCCAGTGTGGAAGCGGGCCGGAAGACCCTTCCAAAGGCGTCAATTGGAGGCACTACACGTACATAGCACCAGAATACGGCACTAACGCGAATCACACAGGGTACATCTGGACGATAGATACGACCGACCCCGCGAAGCCCTTCCTAGTATCAAAATGGAAGCTTCCGGGTACGAGCATCAAGGATGGTGAAGAGCATCCGCACCACTATATCCCCGGCGGCTACATCTACAGCCCCCACAATGGCGACACTGCAGCCAATGGAATGGTGTACTGGACTCATTATCATGCAGGCGTCTGGGCGACTGACCATGGCAAGATATGGGACGAGATAGTGTGGAAGAACGGCGCAGCAGATCCAGAGCTTGGTTTCCAGGGCATCGAGGAGTTGGCACCGACCCACACAATCGGGTATTACCTCCCAGCGGGTCCCGAGTGGTCGGATAACGCATCGGCAGACATGGGCTATGATATGGCAGACTGCTGGGCATCCTGCATGATTCCCTTCGACTGGGGGCTTCAGTTCGATCCCCGTGGTTTCGTATTCATATCTGAAATGGTGAGCGGGGTATACGTGGTTCAGTTCGATGAGGATATTGATCCTCGATTCGAATACCCTCCCCTATGGGATACCGACCTGTGAGGGGTGTGCTTGAGGCGTATCCTTACAATTCTCCTCGTAGTGGTCCTGTCGGGACAGGTGGCCGCGCATGGCGCGAATAGTTACGCGATCATACTACGAACGTCGAGCGTGCAACCTGAGTCGGCTGACCTCTTGATCAACGATACCTTAGTACTGTACAACACGGTAACGTGGAATAGATCCGCTGGAATCGATGTGGATGGAGACGAAGTCGACGATTATACCTGTGAAATGACGGCTAGGAACACCACTTCCAATGCTGATGAATGCCAATTCACTTTCGAGAACGGGACCTGGAACCCCGGAGAGTATGTTGTCACTGTATATCAAAACGGATCTTCATGGCAAAGCGTGGCCGTGGATCTCTTACCGGACAATCATACAGAGGGTTCTGTGCCCGGCCCATACGTGCTTCTTCCTGATTTCGACCCGCTGGCCTCCAACATGATATCAATAAGCGAAGAAGGGGGTAAATTCACCCTGAGTAGGGGCTCCGTAGACCTCGTTCCAGGCAGCAATCTGTATGTATTCTCGTCCGCGGGGCGCACGATCTCAGTAAAATCTGCAACGGAGAATGAGGGGGCTTCTGCATTGTGCACAGTCGGAGGAGATGCCGGCGAGGGCTGCAAGATATGGTTCTCCAGACAAGAATGGGTGGATGGAAGCCACGAGATGGCTATCATAGACTCTGATGGCGATATTATTGGGTCATTTGTCGTCAATATAGGAGAGGCCGGGGGCGAGGATACGTGGACCGGAATGATTCAAATCATTGCTGTGACGGGAATGGTCATATGCTTAGGAGTATATCTCTGGCTAAGACCTCGGAAAGAGTGATTCTGAGAGTCAAGGCGCTAACGATATTCTCGATACTTCTGATACCTGGTTGCCTCGGGGCCGATGAACAAATCGACGTGTTCTACGGAGAAGATATCGTACCGCCAAGAGCGACCCCAGATTTCGTCTTGATTGACCAAAATGGCGATCCTGTGGCATTCAACGACTATCTTGGCGACGTTGTAGTTGTCGCATTCCTATTCACGCGTTGTCCTGACGTTTGCCCACAAGTTAGCGCCAACATGGCTTGGATAGGAAATGAGCTCGGAGACAATCTCGGCACGGAAGTTCATCTACTATCGATAACTGTCGACCCGTGGTACGATAATTCGAGTGTTATGAAGAATTATGCCTATGATCGGGGCCTAGAATGGCCGCACCTATCCTCTGATCTGGAGACCATGGAGCCGGTATGGAGAGCTTTCGATGTCGGATTGGAGACCTATGCGAATGATACGGATGGCGACGGGACCGTGGATGGATTCGATTTGTGCCCGGATACGCCTGAAGGTGAGCAAACAGACGCTGACGGATGTGGCGTGGAAACCCAGCAGTCTGAGGGAGACGTAGAGACCATGCATCACCCGCTTTACTACATCGACCATACGACAGGTACCATCATAGTGGACAGGTCAGGGAACCAGAGGGTGTACTGGGGAGACTTTGTCTGGAACGCCGATATGGTCCTAGATGACATAATGGCTCTAGTGGAGGAATCTGTGTGAGGTGGTTCGCGGCTTCCCTGTGCTTGATTCTAATGGGCTCCAGCGCAGCAGGGTGCTTCGAAAGTGTCCAAGGTTCCAGCTTCAACGGCATAGAATACAGGGATCCGATCTCTGCTCCGGACTTCACCCTAACGGACCAGCATGGCGAGTTGGTGACTCTGTCTGACTTCGAGGGTAAGATAGTCGTTCTAGCATTCATCTACACCTCGTGCCCAGACGTTTGCCTGATCATCTCGTCGAATCTTCAGTGGATAAAGATGAATCTGGATCCGGCTATCGAAGAGGAGGTCGTTTTCCTCTCGATTACAATCGATCCGGCCAGGGACACTGTTGACAGATTTTCCAAATGGACTGAATCCGTCGGATACGAGTGGCAGCATCTCACCTCATCCGATGTGAACTACCTGGTAGAAGTGTGGTCGGACTGGAATGTAGTTGTGGATAACGATCACATCAATGCAAGCGTACCTCCGGAAGGTAGCACGAACAGGGTTGCGGTCTTGAATCCAGATGGGGAGAGTTTTGTTGTAGACACGCTCTGGACCGATGTCGAGTTCGTTCGCAGTGGCGCTGATTTCGTGCAATATGCATTCAATTCCTCCGATCCCGAAGTGGCGTATCACCCGGAGAACGGAACGATAGGGGGCTGGTCAGAAAACGAGTCTTGGACGTGGGATCTTATGATGTGGGACGATGTAGGCTGGGAGTGGGTGAAAACCAACATCTCCCTGGACAATATTGGGTTCGGCTCCAACACCCATCTCGCTTTCGCACCTAGTGGCTCGAATATCAGCCACCTGCCACCGGGGATAGACTGCAATGGCCATGGATGGGTCATGGGCAAAGGTAGCGGCGCTCATTGCATGTGCGACGAAGGTTGGAAGCGTCCTGGCGGCGACTGGCTAAGTTGTGTTCCAGAGGATTCCGATACCTCGATTGAAGAGACTGACCCCCATGGAGAATCGCTAGGTGAATACGGTGTCGGTCACACGACTACTACGTTCATCATCGACAAGAGCGGTGACAAGCGAATAGCATGGGGCGGGATAATGTGGGATCCAGGATTATTCTTGGACGATATAGTAAAACTCGTGAATGAGTGATGAGTCTTCGCCGGGACGTCCTTGGCGAGTTTTCTCAATTGATTCAATGATATCAACTTGAATTTAATATGGCATTTGTATCCTACCGGGATTATGGGACAAAGAGCGCAAAGCCTGATGTTGGCTGGAATAATGTTTCTTAGCGTCCTCACTGGGATGCTGATGTTGGATCTTTCGACGGAACAAGATGATCGTGGCGATGAAGCCCCCGTGGTCGCTGGTTCCTCTGGCTCGGAGTTCCCACAGGGCGGTATAGGACTGATTCTGCTGAGCGTTTCTGATGAGGACCTTATGTCTGTGAAGGCGGACGTCAGAATAGATGGTTCCTCCACAGAGGCCTTTGTAATCGATGAATATGGCATCCTACAGCTAAACCTCCCTACCACCGAACCAGGCGTCAGGCTTGTCGAGGTCGAGGTCACTGACAAAGAGGGTCAGAGCGGGACATGGAGCGGTAATTTCACGGTTCTCCCTGCGCCGGTAGGGCCAGAAATACTGGTTGCCGATCCACTTGCTGTAGAGGAAGGACAGAGCGTAACCCTCTCGGGCACTGTCGTCTATGAGAACCTCTCAGCCTGTAGCATGACCTGGCAGGAGGTAGGAGGTAGTAGCGGCTCCCTGCCAGTGAACGTCGCAGAAGATGGGCGATTTCATGAGGACATAGAGGGGGATGTTGGAACCGTGACCATCCGCCTTTCGATTGAGTGCGGGGAATTTTCTCAAATCGAAGATGTAGAAGCAACATGGCTAGAATCGTCTGAAGTGAGGGGCTGTACAGATGAAGAAGCAGATAACTACGATTCATCTGCTACGGAAGATGACGGATCATGCACCTACTCCTCAGACGAAGATGATTCTTCGACCTCCTAGAGATGGTTAGAGCAAGGGCATTTTCGAGAGTATCTCAAGATCCGGCTGGTAAAGCTCTCTTATGTCTTCGAGTCCAAGAATCAGCATAGCGAGTCTCTCCAGACCCATCCCCCACGCGCAAACTGGCCAATCTGTGCCAAGTGGCTGAGTCACTTCTGGGCGAAATATCCCTGCCCCTCCCAGCTCTAGCCATTTACCTCTCCATAGAATCTCAACCTCAATGCTTGGTTCAGTGTAGGGGAAGTATGCGGGTCGTACGCGTACGTCGGAGTAGCCCATTTTGGAGTAAAATGTTCTCAGTGTCGTGATGAGCATCGGCAGGCTTGCCTTCTCCTCGTGTATGATTCCCTCTATCTGATGAAATTCGGGGAGGTGGGTCCGGTCAATGGTCTCCTGTCGGAAGACTCTACCCACTCCGAAGACCCTACTGGGTTTAGATGGGTGGTCCGCGATGTGCCTCACTGTGTTCACAGTTGTATGCGTCCTCAATAGGGCCTTCTTGGACTCATTGGCATCGAAAGAACCTCCCCACCCCTGAGAAGTTGTGCTTCCGCCGCTCTCATGGACATCTGCCCATTGGCGAAGATGATGCTCATCGACTTCTATTGTTTCTGGCTCGGCCAGGTAGAAGGTATCTTGCATAGTTCTTGCAGGGTGATCTTGCGGGATGAATAGGGCATCCATGTTCCATCCTGCAGATTGAACGTAATTTCCGGTTATTTCTGAGAATCCCATCTCGAGAAACACGGCTCTTATCCGATCGATTAGCGATTGAAGAGGGTGCGGCCTTCCACCGAGAGGAATTGGTGCAGGTGCGTGTATGTCGAATGGCTTGAATTCCTTGTCCCTCCAAGACTCACCCTGAAGGATATCCGGGGTCAATTCGCCGATTTGCTCCGACTGGACAAGGTTCTCAGGATTCAAATCTAGGCCTGCTTGAGATGCCTTCCACGATCTTGTGATTGAGTTCTCCACCTCAATGAGGTCTCGTCGATTGGTGAAGTGGGCCACTATGTCCTTGTTTGAATCGGTGACCAGTAGATGCGTGTCAGCGATGCTTTGTATGAACTCCATCCTGCGCCCTATCTCTTGCTCGGCGCGGTTTTGGTCTGAGAAGACGAGTGCGCCGGATTCGATTACTGCACCGAGGCCCCTCAGGAGGCCCACTCCCGGCCCTGACTCGGATTTGTCGAAGGCAGCAGAGAGCGCTGCCATCGTCCTTTGCTCTGGTTCAACAGATGTTAACCAGTCCATCAGCCTCTTCTCGAGGAGGCCCTCTTGCAAGGCCATGATTCCTTCTGAGCCGAGACGGACTTTCCTCGATTCGTCTTCCTTGACAGATGCGTATTCCTTCTCAACTAAGCCCATCGCTGCTCCGACTACGTGTGCCTGGTCGGTCCAACCTGTTTGATCGAGGAGGTCTTGCACCCCAAGGGCAACGCCGCCGGATTCCCTGAGTAGAGCGAGGATGCGTCTCTCACGGTTTTCTAGTGCGGGCATATGTGTGCGAGGAAGGGGCCTCACTTGACGCTTGCCGGGGAGATACTACTCCTCCTCCTCATTCCAGAGAAGTATTCCACAGCCGGTACAGATGTGACGTAGTGGCTTTTTGCCCTCGACCCAGTCCACCTCGCCACATGCGCCGCAGAGTATGGATGTACGAATTGGTTCGTCAAGGGAGGTATCCACCCTGTACATGACTCGACCCGCATCAGGCAGGGATTCAGGAGAGGGGGACCAGTTCGGATCTGCCTGTTTCCCGGATAGTTGACGCCCCCTCGACAGGGCTACGAGCAGAAGGGGAAAACCCGCGATAAGAAGGGGGGTCCCCACCAAAAGGCCTGTTGGTTCAGACATTGTGAAGATGATTCCAGTACCAATGAGCGTACAGGCCCACCCCGAAATAAGGATATTCCAGTCCGAGGACATACTCCGCATGGACTCCCCTGTCCCGCCTCCATGCTTCAACATCTCCCAAATATCTTGAGGAGGCTTCAAGCGTGGCGTGTCATACCGCAGCACACGCCTCAGTAGCTCAGCTGGTAGAGCACTGGATTTGTAATCCAGCGGTCGGGGGTTCAATTCCCTCCTGGGGCTCAGCGACAACAGTCAAGCAGCGATGCTTACACGGAGTCTCGTGGTTGCAAGGATAATCGACGGCAAGCGTCTCGGCGCGGAGATTGAAGAGGAGTTGAAATCCCGTGTGTCCCGGATGGTCTCGTCGTCACGAGCCCCGCATCTAGTAGTCGTTATCGTTGGCGATGATCCTGCAAGTCACGTATATGTGAGAAACAAGGAGAGAGCGTGCAAGAGGATTGGTATCAGAAGTACGCGGTACGATCTCCCCGGGGATTCGGTCCAGGATGATCTGGTTTCTCTTATTCAGGAGCTGAATGATGATCAAGACGTTGATGGGATCCTGGTTCAGAGCCCCCTTCCTTCAAGTTTTGACGAGATCGGAATAACTGAGATGATACGCCCTGACAAGGATGTAGACGGTTTTCATCCGATCAATCTTGGACGTATCGTGACTGGAAAGACTGATGGGATGCTGCCTTGTACTCCATCGGGAATAATGAGGATGCTGGAATCGACAGGAGAGAGTCTTGCAGGCAAGAAGGCCCTTGTAATCGGGCGCTCTCGGATTGTAGGCATGCCGGCAGCACTCCTACTGGCTCAGAGAGGCATAGATGCGACAGTCACGATAGCACACTCTAGAAGCAAGGAACTAGAGTTGCTGTGCAGGGATTCCGATGTCTTAATTGCAGCCGTTGGCAGGCCTGGCATGGTTCCAAGAGAATGGGTAAAGGATGGAGCAATAGTGATAGATGTCGGTATTAATCGAGTTAAGAGCGAGGGGGGCTCTAAGCTGATTGGAGATGTTGATGAGGGCGCGTCGGAATACGCGAAATGGATTACCCCGGTCCCGGGTGGCGTTGGGCCCATGACCATCTCTATGTTGATGACGAACACAGTGAGGGCTGCTGAAAGTCGATTGTGCTGAAGTCAGAAGACGCCGAGTTCCATCTGGGCGTCTTCCGTGGCATGTATTCTGGGATTCCAGACAGGGGAAAATGTCAGATTGACATGTACTGATTCGACATCTTCAACGGACAAAGTTGCCCTGTGCACAGCAGCCATGATCTCCGGGGCCACTGGGCATCCTGGGCTGGTAAGAGTCATAGTCACCTCGACGTGCCCTTGCTTTCTCTCGATTCCGTAGATCAGCCCCAGTTCTGTGATTGAAATGCCCATCTCCGGGTCTACAACTTCTGAGAGAGCCTCAAAAATAGGGTCGTCGCTTTTCATTCAAATTCCCCTGATAGTCTTCTGGCCTCGTTCCTGACCCTTTCAAGCATGTTCATGAATCCATTGGATCTGCTCGGTGTCAGTGCTGACCTGAACCCCATTGCGTCTACGAAATCGGGATTCAAAGCTGCGACATCCTCGCAAGATGAGCCGTCGACGGCGATTCTCGTGATTTCCATCAATCCTTGGACTATCTGAGCGTCTGCTCCTCCCCTCATCCTGAATAATCCTAGTTCGTCAACACTGCATTCGACATGTGCTCTGGACTGACAGCCGTGTATCATGTTCTCGTCGTTCCAATGATCGGGGGGCAGCGTCATCTCGGTATTGCCAGCGTATTCGAAAAGGAGTTCGTAGCGCTCCATTGCATCGAAACAGTTCTCGAAAGCTTGGACCACTTTGTCAAGTGCCTCGGGCCACGTGCGTTCGGCCATCGGTCAGATACATCGGCGGCTTCTTTCAAGGGTTCCGAGTCACTAGCCGAATCGCTCACAGATCATACGGAGATGGCTGAGGAAGGATTTGACTTCCTCTTCGGTGTTGTATATCCACAAGGATATCCGGTTTGTGGAAAGTACTCCGAGAGCGTCCATAAGTGGTTGTGCGCAGTGCTGCCCGGTCCGTATGGCGAAGCCTCCCTCGTCCAGCAACATGGCCATGTCATCACTGGTTATTCGCTCATGAAGGAATGATATTGTTCCACTGCTCTCAGGCCGTACTGGGTCTGAGAATACCCTGATTCCATCAATTTCTTTCATGCCATTGGATGCAGTTATTGCGAGGTGTTTGATGTGATCGTGCATTTCCTTGAAATCGATCTTTGATAGCCAATCTACTGCAGCACCCCATCCGATGGCTTCAGCGATCCTGGGCGTTCCCGTCTCGAGCATCGCGGAACCGTCCCTGTAGCTTGACCCCTCTATCGAGACGGATCTGATCATCTGGCCCCCGGTAAGGAAGGGGCCGCACTGCGAGAGTACCTCGTCAGTGGCTAATAGTGCGCCGATTCCAGTGGGTCCGGCCATTTTGTGTGCTGAGAGTGCAACGAAATCAGCGCCGAGATTGATGAAATCGATTCTCTCATGGGCAGCGCCCTGGGCAGCGTCAACGAGTACTTTTGCTCCTGATTCATGGGAAAGGCGTATGATATCCTCAATGGGATTCCTGATTCCCAGCACATTGCTGGTGTGTACTATCCCAACAAGTTCGGCCCCATCGAGAGCATGCTGGAAGGCGTCCATATCCAAGGCCATTTTTTCCAAATCAAGTGGCACGAATCTGACTTCGATTCCAATCTCCTTCGAAAGTTCCTGCCATGGAACGATGTCGGCGTGGTGTTCCATTTCCGTTAGAACTACTGCATCGCCTTCCGAGAGATTTCTGCGGGCCCACGCATAAGCAACCAGGTTGATCGCCTCGGTAGTCCCGCTCGTGTAAATCAGATTGGATGGTTCCGCTCCAAAGAAGGCAGCTATGGAAGACCTTGCGGATTCAAGCGCGGTTGTTGCTTCATCTGCAAGAGTGTGGTTCGCCCTATGAGCGTTAGAATTGAATGTCTCATAGAAACCGCTCATTGCATCAATTACTGAAGAGGGCTTCTGACTTGTCGCGGCGTTGTCGAAATATACCAGTGGTTTTCCATTAGGGAGCACCCTACTCAGAATCGGGAATTCAGCCCTCAACTCGCGTATGTTGTGCATCTCAATCGTTATACCGTGTCAGCCCAATGCTATCAAAGCGCGTACTGGCTAGAGGGTTCAGAGGTCGAGACGATCAAGAATTTCCTCAATCGTCTCATCCTTGGCAGGTGCCCCCTTTGCATCTCTGAGATAGCGTCCAACTACGTCTGATCCGAGGTGTGCGAACTGCTCTCTCATGGCTGCAAGCGCTTTCCATCCGTGCCCCCCACTGGCTGTGCCTATGGCTACGCGTCTTCTATTGAACATCTTCCTGAAATCATCATGCTGGACGGACAGCCAAGTTAGGGCATTTATCCAAACTGGAGGCAATCCCCCATTATACTCGGGAAGCAATACGAACCAGGGGGAAGAGTCTTCGAGGGCCTGAATTAGCGAATTAAGTTCCTTCGCATCGCCATTTGATGTCTTGCTTGTGTACAACGGGAGTTCATATGTAGAGAGATCAATAATCTCAGAATCGCACATCCTACTCATCGCGATATCTCTGACTCTACGTGCGAGTTCGAGGTTCTTCCCGTCAGTCGCGACTATGATTTTGAGGTCTGCCATCAATTGACCTTAATCTGCCCCATTCTTGAATCTCCCGCATACAACCTCGCGAAAGAGATACAGGGGTGAGTTGGTTCGACCCGACTATGCGAGCATCATCATGGGCCATTGTGGTATCTGTATTGATGATGTCTATGTCCCTCAGTGGTTGCTTTGGAAGTGACGAAGATGCACTTGATGTCGAACCCGATGGCGAGGATGCTTGGCATTACAGCGTGGTCGCCCCTATCGATACGGGAATCAATGTGTATCACGTCCACTTTGCAATGAATGAATCATACCCGCAATGGTTGCTAGATGGTTTGGGAGTTACGATGTGGTGCAATCTTACTCAAGAGGGGAGTTGGACAGAGAGATATGAAGCAGATCGCTCCACGTGCTGGGACAACATCACTTCTCAGGACATCGTTTGGTTTGTGGGCACCAGGATAATAGGTACAACTCCGGACGATGAGACTGACATACCGATTCTTGACGATCCCTCTGATGGACATGGCACCGCTGTCACTGGATCCGTTCTCGATGCGAATCCGGATGCCGTGATATTCTTCGTAGAGGGTTTCAGCGATGCAGCGGTGCTAGCGGCCGCTAATCAGCCGCTTGTTGATATCATCTCCACCTCATTCGGACCGATTGGTTCCATACCTGTGCCGGGAATCGAAGATGCAACCAAGGTAGCGGTCGTCCATGAGGGCAAGATCCACACGGGCGCATCGGACAACACGCCGTCACCAGCAGTGCAAGATTCAACGGCTGGACCGCCGTGGTCGATCGGGATATCGGGCTACGCTGAGGAAGATGATGATCAAAAGGAAACCATGAGCGGCTCATACCCCGATATAGCCGCGGATTGGACCCAGCTCCTTCCTAACCACGATGATATTGACGGCTATCACGTGACTTCTGGGACTTCTTTCGCGACACCGAGAACTGCAGGGATATTGAGCGAGGTCTTGGAGACCCTACGGGAAACTGGGATGGACAATGGGTCAGGCGCCTCTGAGGAAAGAGGCGGTTTCCTGGTGAATAGCACTAATTCGCTCCAATCAATTACAAATTCAGATCTTCGAGAGGCATTGAATCTATCAGCATGGTATCCAAGCTTCTCGACATGGGACCCGACGACTGGGACGCTTCCAATTTCTCCAGTCGCACCATGCACTCAAGTCGGCTGGGGCGTGGTGAACATGTCCAACATACAACCAATAATCGATCACTTGGACGGTACATCTGAAATGCCTCAGAGGCCTGCTGACGTAGTCGCATGCATGGATGCCAACCAACAAATCAGAGAAGCTTACTGGTCATTCGTCGCTTGACTCTTCTTCAGTTCTTGAAATTAGGATAATCACGATTATCATGCCAACGATCAGCAGTACAACAAGTATGCCAAATACTCCAACTTCCGAGGTTTCCCCTACGTCTTCAGATGCGTCAGTTCCTCCCGTTCCATCACCGGATCCGTCTTGACCGGAATTGCCATCATTAGAGGAACCGCCATCAAAATCATCACATTCAGGATTGTCTGATGCGCCATCAGCGTCAGTGCAATCTTGATTTGGATTGTGATTGAGGAGTGCGAAAAATGCATCAGGCCACTGATACGTGCTTTCATTATCCCAGTTCCATATTCTGCTATCATCAAAATCGACATAGGTGGTGGAGAATGAACCACCTAACGCGGATACGCCTCTTGAATGATCGAGGGAAGTTTCCTCGGGCCACTTTGCCATTCCCGCGTTCATAGCCCACTTCCACGTCCCCGAGTCTCCGATTCCAGCAATCCACAGATCCATATTTAGGGGATCGTCACTCTTCTGGATGCCATGGGCCCCGAATGTCATGGTAATCGAGGCTGTTCCCCCTGAAACCACGGCCCCCCCATTCATCGCGGCTATTGAATGCGCATCGTCGTTACCGGCACCGGTCACCGATGTTGTCCAAAGCCAGTCTCCATGGCCAGTGATTCTGGAAACTAAGACGTCTGTAGTTCCGGGAAGGCCGGAATTCGGACTGGCTATTCTCGATGAGTTATCCGGATTGATAGAATACGTAACTAGCGAAGAAGAGCGAGCGAGGACGTATGCTCCCCCATCACCATCTTGGGAAATTGAGTATATCTCGTCACTTCCGGTGCCCCCGATTGACGCCATCCACATCCATGTCTGGTTGACTGGTTGCCATGCAGCCACAAAACCCTCTGAGTAACCCGGTGCTTCATTGACTGTCTTATTCGGTACCGCATATGCTGCCTGACCAATATAATGGCCAGCTAGGAGGACCAGCCCCTCCGTGGTAACGGCGAGATCGCTGACCTCA
>MDTD01171420.1_pt1 | contig 20009 bp, 28 predicted proteins | sample 811221 | NCBI WGS metagenome assembly MDTD01 (sample SAMN05326646, study PRJNA326480) | marine metagenome | isolation source: seawater | place: Pacific Ocean: South West | collected 2011
AAAACATGATCGACAAAACTTTGACCTACAGTTCCAAATCCGCATACACCTATTTTAATCATTCATACTCCTCTACAATGAGGATATAATATCACTAATAAATATTAATTTCTTGATATTATGGAACTAGTTGAAGATAAGAATATACATAATCTTAATATAAAAAAATATGCAGATAAAACTATTTTTTTATCCCACAAGAACTATAATGAGCCGATAGTTTTCTACAAAGATAAAATTTCTGCCTTTTCCATACCTCATCCAAAATCAATTACAATTAAAGATTTAAGTAATTACTTCGAGTCAGCTAGCCTTATACTAATTGGTACAGGTGAAAGAAACATAATATTAAATCAAGAGCTTATAAAAGATATGCAAAAAATTAACAAAGGACTAGAGTTTATGAATACAGAATCTGCGTGTAAGACTCATAATTTATTACTCTCCGAGAAAAGATTATTTGTTTCTATTCTATACCCATAGAGCAATGGCGAGTAAGAGAAATATTAGAATGCTAATCAATAAAAGATACTTATTAACTATATCCAGCATATATTGACCGTATTTTAGACAAATAAAAGAAACAAGAAAGAATCTGGCGCCTCTGCCAAAAAGAGAAATCACAATAAAAAGTATAATATTATAATTCAATACTCCTGCAGAAATAGTAAATACTTTATAAGGTACGGGCGTAAATGCAGCTATAAACAGAAAAAGAATTCCATATATCTGAAAATAGTTCTTGGCAGCTATATATTGATCATATTTACCAAGGTCATGAATTAAAGGCTCGATATTATCATATAGATAAAAACCTAAATAATAACCAACAATACCTCCTAAAACAGACCAGATTGTTGCTGATAAAGTAATACTAACCCAACTATGTTTACCTGAAATAACCATAGGTGCTAAGAGTGCGTCAGTTGGTATTGGAAAAAAGATAGATTCCGTAAAACTCAAAACCCTGAGATAGAAAATGGATTTAACCGACCCACACGCATTCATGATTAATTCTAAATATTTATTCATTACTTTGGATTCCATCTAGCATAGGGACAAAAACTACTTCCTCGATAATTTTTTTTATTATTCCATTCTTCGTATTTTTAAGTTTGATTAATCTCTGACCATCATCCATCTTCAAGGGTAAAACAACTCTTCCAGATGGTGATAGCTGATCTATAAATGATGATGGAATACTTGATGCAGCAGCTGTAACAATAATGGCATCATAAGGCGCATCATTTTTATGTCCCAAATGACCATCACCTAATTTAAAAGATATATTCTTAAAGCCTAATTTTAATAATCTTTTTTTAGATTTATCATGAAGTGATTGAATTCTTTCTATTGTTGTAACTCTTTTGAATAGCATTGACAGTATTGATGTCTGATAACCTGATCCCGTTCCAATCTCTAATACATTGTTCATCGAAGTCATTTCATGAATTAGTTCTGTCATTTTTGCGACTATATAAGGCTGTGATATAGTTTGTTTGTGACCAATTGGTAATGATACATTTTCATAAGCTCTATTCGTTAATGCAGAATCTATAAATAAATGTCTTGGCATTGCAGATACTAAATCTATAACTTGATTATTTTTAATGCCTAATTTTTTTAGCTCATGTGCTAATTTTATTCTAGCAGATTCAGAAGTTAGTCCAGCGCCCTTAGCTTCTTTTATATTCATAACTTTTTTAATTTCTTAGAAAGAGTAGTATCAGTCATATCAATCATTATGGGTGTAACTGAAATATATCCTTCTCTGACAACATAAAAATCAGTTCCTCGTTTATTCGATCCTACGCCAACATCGCCAATGTCATAGAACGTGCTTTGATTGATGTTCAATTTTTTTGCTCTTTTTGATATTGCTCTTTTGCCAAGTAATGAAAATTTAATTCCTTTTATCTCAGAAAATGGTAAGTCTGGGATATTAATATTATAAATTGTTTTTAAAGACTTCAGTTTGGTAAATATAAAATCTAAGACATGATGTGTTTTTAACTCAATATCATCAAGGTATTTAGGACTTCTTGAAGCAATAGAGATAGCATAACTACCAAATGTGGCGTGTCTACCCTCTATGGCAGCTCCAACAGTTCCCGAGTAAATTACATCATCTCCCATGTTAGAACCAAAATTTATACCGCTGAAAACCATATCAGGATATTTTTTTAAAATTCCTCTTGTTCCAATGTGTACACAATCTGCTGGGGTACCAAATACTTTATAAAATTTATTTGATATTTTCACTGTTTTTACAGGATGATGAACGCTTAAACAACTACTTGATGCGCTGATATCTTTATGAGGAGCAACAGTCAAAACATTACCATAATTATTCAAGGTATCTTTTAATGCTTTTAATCCAATGGATTTAAAGCCGTCATCATTTGACAACAATATGTTCACAATTTCTCCATTAATATATATGATAAAAAATATATTATATCTTTATTAAGTATGAAAAAGGATAAAAAGATTAGAGAATTAGATGAGTGGTTGAGCAATGCGAATGACCATGATTTTGACGGAAATACGACTGAACCGCTTAAGAATTATGAGGAAGTGCAACTAGAGGCTGACTTTAGTTATATATCAGAAATCGATAATACTTTAGGGGACTTTGCGTATAAAAAGAATGGTGTTCAAGATTATATTCTGAATAAATTAAAAAAGAAAAATATTTCAGAAATAGACTTGGGGATAGATTTGCATGGAGAGACCATAAAAGATTCAATTTATAAACTAAATGATTTTTTTTCTTATGCTTATAATAATAATGTTGAATTTATAAAAATAATTTGTGGTAAAGGAAATAATAGTGTCGATAAAATACCAAGAATAAAAATTACTACACAATCTTTTATAAAATGTTCAAACATTGTGCATGCGGCTTGCACAGCAAATACTAAAGATGGTGGGATAGGCGTCTTGAAAGTTAAATTGAAAAAATAGCCCTTTCGTCAATGTTAAGATATCGATATTCTCCTTCTCTTAGGTCGTCGAGAAGTATTTTTGCATATCGTATTCTCTTCAAAGAAATTGTTTTCATACCTACTTGTCTAACTGAGTTTCTTATTTCTCTGTTCTTTCCCGTTGATAGAATTACCTTATAAAAATTATTTTTGTTATATGAAATATAATCAAATTTCCCAATTTGTCCGTCATTTATTTCAACACCATCTAGCAACCTATTTATAGAAACTTCAGATAAAGGTTTATTAGTTTCTAGGATATACTCTCTCTCTAAGTTGTTTGAGGGGTGCATTATTCTATTTGCAAGATCACCATTGTTTGTAAATAGGATCAACCCAGAGGTGTTTAAATCTAATCTACCAATGTTAATCCATTTTCCTTTGACTTCAGGTAAATGATCAAAGACTCTATCTGTATTGTGAGGATCATTCATGCTCACGACCTCACCAATAGGTTTATTATATTTAATGATTTCAATTTTTTGCTCAAATGCTAGAGTAACATCGACAATAACATCTTTAACTTTTACAACATCGCCATCAGACCATTTGTCTCCGATGGTGACTAATTTTTCATTAATCTTTATATGGCCTGCCTTGATGAGTTGCTCAGCTGTTCTTCTTGAGCAAAATCCAATTTTTGAAAGTAATTTTTGTACTCTATACATCTTATTTATAATTGATTATATTATTAAATAATGAAAAAACTTAACATAAACATACTTATTGTATCTGATACGAGAACAGATGATACGGATAAGTCAGGGAAAAAACTAAAAAAACTTATCGAAGCTGATGGTCATGTTGTAAAAAATAAAACTATTGTCAAAGACAACATCTATCAAATTCGCAAGGCCGTGTCAGACTTTATAGTTGATAGAGAAATTGATGTTGTTGTACTTAGTGGTGGCACAGGCATTACAGGCTCCGATGGAACACCAGAAGCTGTGATTCCCTTGATGGATAAAACTATTGATGGTTTTGGAGAGATATTTAGACATCTTTCTTTTGAAAAAATAAAAACATCCTCACTTCAAACTAGAGCTTTAGCAGGTGTTGCCAATAAAACATTTATTTTCGTATTGCCCGGATCGGTAGATGCATGCGTTACAGCATGGAAAGAAATTATCTCCCACCAACTAAATAGCGATACAAAGCCTTGCAATCTTGTAATGCTGATGCCGCGACTAAATGAATAGCTATAAAGTCTCTACGTCTGAAATCTCTGGTAAATCAGATAAAGTATTTTTATCAAAATAGTCTAAAAATTTTGCAGTAGTTGCAAAGAGTTCCGGTTTACCCGGAGTGTCCCTTTGTCCAACCACTCTAATCCACTCTAACTCAAGTAAAGTTCTAATTATATTAGAATTGACAGATATACCCCTAATGTGCTCGATGTCACCTCTTGTTACAGGCTGCTTATAGGCAATTATCGAAATTGTCTCTAAAAAAGCTTTTGAGAACTTATTAGTTCCTTTATCTTTTAACTTGGAAATATAGTTTTCTAAACCCGGTTTAGCTTGGAATCGATAGCCGCTTGCAACATGACTTATATGTATGGCTCTATTTTCAAATGTTTTATTGAGATTTGAAATGGAGGACTCAACATTCTTTTTAGTTACTGTCTTATCATCTAATATTTTAAGTATCTGACTAACAGATAAAGGTTCATCGCTTACTAGAAGTAGGCATTCAATTATATTTTCCAAAGAGTGACTCATGATTTTAAACCAATATATACTCTAGACATTGAATCGTTTTGAATAATATCGATTAGAGACTCTTTCACTAATTCTAGTATAGCTAGAAATGTAACTATAACACCCAATCTACCCTCTTCTATGTTGAATAGTTTTTCAAATTGTACATTATCACCTTTTTTAAGGGCAGATAATATCAATGACATTCTCTCTCTTACAGACAATGTTTCAGATTGAATATTATGAGTAGAAAATATCTCTGCTCTTTTCAAAACTTCTAGAAAAGCAACCTTTAACTGATCTATTTTAATATCAGGAGTTTCTATAATTTTATGTTCTCTTGAATCAACCGCACTTGAAACAACATAAAAATCTCTGAAGTTTCTAGGAAGACTCTCTAGCTTTTCTGATGCGTTTTTGTATTTTTGGTACTCTAATAATCTTTTTATAAGGTTTGCTCTTGGATCATCTTCTTCATCATCTTCTGTATCAGTTGGTAGTAATAATTTTGACTTTATCTCTGTAAGCGTAGATGCCATTACAAGATAATCAGATGCAAGCTCAAAATGCATTTCCTCCATAATTGATATATATCTCATGTACTGCTCAGTAATTGGAAATATAGGTAAATCAGTAATATCAATATTTTGCTTTTTTATAAGATATAATAAGAGGTCCATTGGTCCCTCAAACTCCTCTAATATTATTCTTAGGTATTCTGGAGGTATAAATAAATCTTCGGGTATTTGCGAAATTTTTTTACCGTTATAAATTGCAGTTATATCAGTCAAAATTTAATCCCATTAATTCGTTTACATCAGAGATAGTTTTTGATGCCCTACCCCTTGCTTTGATTGAGCCGTTATCAAGGACTGAAGTTAGATAAGCCTTGTCAGCTAAAATCTCTTTAATGCTTGATGCGATAGGTTCTACAAGATTGATAACAATATCTTTTAACTCGGACTTGAAGACTGATATTTCCTTGTTCGAAAATACTTCCACAACATTTTGTTTATCGAGATTAGATATGGAGCTGTATATAGTTATTAAGTTATTAATTTCTGGTCTATCAGTCAACTGGTCAACTGATGTCGGCATCTTAAGTGAATCTGATTTTGCCTTATTAATTTTAGTAGATATTTCGTCATTAGAGTCTGTAAGAAGGATCCGAGAGTTTTTTGAAACATCCGACTTACTCATTTTATTATTTGCATCCCTCAAGCTCATTATTCTTGGTGCATTTTCATTAATAATAGGTTCGGGGAGCTTAAAGAATTCGCTCTTGTAGTCAGTGTTAAATTTGTGAGCTATATCTCTTGTAAGCTCTAAATGCTGCTTCTGATCATCACCAACTGGAACCTTATCAGCATGATATAATAATATATCAGCTGCCATAAGCACTGGATAAGCATACAAGCCTAATGATGCATTATCACGATTCTTACCAGCTTTATCCTTAAATTGGGTCATTCGATTAAGCCAGCCGACTCTTGCAGTACAACTGAGGTACCATGATAAAACACTATGCTCTCTTACTGATGCTTGATTAAATATGATGCATTTTTGTGGGTCTAAGCCCGCTGCTAAAAATATCGCTAGTACACTGAGTACATTTTGTCTCAATTCAGTCGGGTCTTGAAAAACGGTTATGGCATGTTGGTCCACAATACAAAAAATAGAATCTGATTCGTCTTGAAATCTAAGAAATTGTTTTATCGCACCAAGGTAATTACCTAAGTGAATTTCTCCAGTAGGTTGAACACCAGAAAAAACAATTTCTTTAGACATATTTTGTATCTAACATTTTTTTTATTTTAACATATAATACCATCATGACCGAAGAAAGAATGCAAATGATAAAAAATGGTTTGTCTGATCTAGAACCAGTAAAAATGAATATTGAAGATGAAGGTCATCTACATATCGGACATGCAGGGGCTAAATCGGGCGGTCACTTCAAGCTTTTTATTGTCTCAAAGTTTTTTAAGAATATGAGTCAAATTAATAGGCATAAGCTCATATATAAGACATTACAGGATTTAATGAAAACAGAAATACATGCATTATCTATTACTGCAAAATCGCCAGATGAGCTATAACTCTAGTTTAAGAACGAGTGCGTCTTCCCTTCCTTCTTTGCTCTCGTAATAATCTTTTCTAAGACCTATCATTTCGAATGATAACTTTTTATACAGTGATTGTGCTGAAACATTTGATGATCTTACTTCGAGGATTACATCTTTTGAATTCCTTATGCGTGCATCATCTATAATGAGCTGGATTAGACTAGTACCGACTCCATTATTTCTAAATTTAGAATTAACAGTAAGATTAAGAATATGTGTCTCAGGATAGGAAATTTTGGAGATTATATATCCAACGATTTTATCACCAAAAAAAACGGAGTATGAATCATAATTATAAAGTATGCAGTCTCTAATAATTTCCTTGGTCCATGGAAATTGATACGCATCAGCTTCTAGGTTATACACCATATCTAGATCATCAATCCTCATGGGAAGAAATCTATATAACTCTGAACTCTTAACAGCCATCAGTGATAGTTCTCATGAGCAATATATCATCCCAAACCTTTCTTTTTTCTGAGGGACTTCTCAATAAATATGCTGGATGATAAAAGACAAGCATAGGAATCTTAGTATCTTTATAGAAATGAACTTTACCTCTCAAGGATGACATGGCCTCAGACGTATTCATTATGCTTTCAGCAGCTACTTTCCCTAGTAAAATAATAATTTCAGGTGAAATAAAGTCAATCTGTATATCTAAAAAATCAGAACATGATTTAATTTCCTCATTATTTGGATTTCTATTTTCTGGCGGTCTACATTTTACAGTATTTGTTATATAGACCTCGTCTCTTGTAAGCTTCATAGAGAATAATATTTCGTTTAATAGCTTCCCAGCTCTTCCAATGAATGGTTCGCCAGTCTGATCCTCATCTTTACCTGGCGCCTCTCCAATGATTAAAATCTTAGCGTCTTTACTTCCTTTGCCAAAAACTACATTTGTCCTTGTCTCAGACAGTGAACACTTCTCACAATATCTTGAATTTAGTTCTAAGTCCTCAAAACTTGTGTGGCTTGCTTCATCGTCCGATATATTTTTCATCCATGATATATCGATATTCATTAGACTTAATAAATCTTGTTTTCGAGACATCAAATACCTGATAACTTTTTCGAATCTAAATCTGGATTCTGATAAATTTTATTAATTGCATTCAAATAGGCTAGGACAGATGCTTTTACGATATCTGTATCAGCTCCATGACCATTTACAATAAGATCGCCTTTAACAACTCTTACTGTTACTTCACCTTGAGCATCAGTTCCTGAGGTTATGTTATTAACTGAATAAAGTTTGAGATCTACACTAAGGTCGATAATTTCTTTAATTGCATTGAAGGCAGCGTCTACAGCACCATCACCCTCTGCTGAGGCTTCTATTTCTTCACCCTTGACATTTAACTTGATTTTAGCATTTGGTTTTTTATTTGAGTCACAAAGTACTGACATGTAACTCAGCTGGATATCATCACCAGTGAGAGATATATTATTTGACAAGCGTATTATATCTTCGTCATAAATCTCATGTTTTTTATCTGCAAGCTCTTTGAACCTAGAAAATAAATCATTAAATGAATCATCTGAGTCTAATTGAATATTGAGCTCATCAAGCTTTTGCTTAAAAGCATTGCGACCGGAATGTTTACCTAATACCAATGAGTTACTCACTAGACCTATATCCTCGGCTCTCATGATTTCATAAGTCTCTCTAGATTTAATAATTCCATCTTGATGTATTCCTGATTCATGAGCAAAAGCATTCTTTCCTACAATTGCTTTATTCGGTTGAACCGGGAAACCAGTTATACTTGACACAAGTCTTGAGCAATTCATTATTTTCTTCGTGTTAATCTTTGTATCACAAGAAAAGATATCTCTTCGGGTCTTTACAGTCATAACAATTTCTTCTAGAGCAGCATTGCCAGCTCTCTCACCTAATCCATTTATTGTACATTCTACTTGTCTTGCGCCATTTAGAACTGATGACAATGAGTTAGATACTGCTAGTCCAAGATCATTATGACAATGAACCGAAAAAACTGCATCATTTGAGTTTGGGACGCTTTCAATGATTTTAGAGATTAGTTCGCCAAATTGATGAGGCAAATTGTAACCCACGGTATCTGGAATGTTTATTGTGGATGCACCAGCATCTATGACTCTCTCGATAATTTTACATAAGAAATCGAAGTCAGATCTACCCGCATCTTCAGGTGAGAATTCAACATCCTGAACATGCTCTCTTGCCATTTTTACCGCTTTCACAGCATTTTCAATAACCTGATCTGGAGACATCTTTAATTTCATTTCCATATGTATAGGTGAGGTTGCAATAAAAGTATGGATTCTTGAAAATTTGGCATTTTTTAAAGCATCTGCTGCTCTTAGGATATCTTTGTCAAGTGCTCTAGCAAGAGCACAGATTCTAGAATTAGAAATTGAGTTAGCAATTTCTTTGACAGCAGTAAAATCCCCATTACTTGCAATCGGGAAGCCTGCCTCTATAACATCAACATTTAAATCGCTTAAAGCATTAGCAATCTGCATTTTCTCTTCTATGTCCATAGAAGCTCCGGGGCTTTGCTCTCCGTCTCTTAATGTTGTATCAAAGATTATCAAATGGTCTTTATTCATAGGTCATATCTAAGTAATCAATTATATGGTGCATTATAACCTAAGAGAAAAAAGGTTGAAGGATAAATATTAAGCTTCCTTATAGAGTTTTTTCTTTATCGTCCGTTTTATGAGTTATGTTTGAGTCATATAGACCATTTCTTCTCAACCTACGTGTAAAAAACATCGCAGGACCAGAAAGAGCATATAACAAGAAGAAAATAAACAAGACCTTAGGTGGATCAAAAGATATGAAAGACACTATTAGTGAGATGACAAACAACATAAGATGAGGTACTTTCTGTTTAATATTGAAATCTTTAAAACTAAAGTAAGCAATGTTACTTACCATTAAAATTGACAAAGATATTACCAGTACAAATGTTACTGTTAAGTATGACAAAACATCTACATTCATGTCTTTGAGCAACCACACATAACATACCATAGTGGCTGCAGATGCCGGGCTAGCTAAACCAATAAAATATTTTTTGTCTGTTGATTGATTTCTAGAATTAAATCTAGCGAGTCTTATTGCGGCCGAGGCAATAAAAACAAAACATGCTATATAAGAAATTTTTGCTAAATAACCAAATGTCAGTGAAGAAAAACTAAATAAATATATTAGTAATGCAGGAGCAATACCAAAACATAATAAATCAGATAAACTATCAAAATACTCTCCAAATGAAGTTTGAGTATTTGTTAACCGAGCAACTCTACCGTCTAAACCATCTAAAATCATAGCAATGAGAATAAATATTGTGGATTGAATATATAGACCGTTTATTCCGCTTACAATAGAATAAAATCCACAGAACATTGCTCCTAATGTTACTAGATTAGGAAGTAAATATACTGCAGATAATTTATTTTTTCTTTTATTCAAGCTACTTATCACCTACAAGTTTCTCTTTATCCATCCATGACATCATGCTTCTAAGTTTTTTACCAGTACTTTCAATCAAATGTTCTGAACCTTCTTTTCTTAACCTATTAAACTCAGGTGAACCTGATTTTATCTCAGAGACAAAATCATTTGCAAATTTACCATTTTGAACATCAGCTAACACTAATTTCATTTTGGATTTGACATGTTCATCAATTAGGAATGGGCCTTTTGTTAAATCACCATATTCTGCTGTATTAGATATGGAGTACCTCATATCTGTCATTCCACCTTCGTACATCAAATCAACGATAAGCTTTAATTCATTCAGACACTCAAAATATGCCATTTCAGGAGCGTAACCTGCATCGACCAGTGTTTCAAAACCCGCAAGAATAAGAGCTGTTACGCCACCGCATAATACCGCTTGCTCTCCAAATAAGTCAGTTTCCGTCTCCTCCTTAAAATCTGTTTCGATAATTCCTGCTCTTCCACCTCCGATTGCAGAAGCATAAGCAAGGGCAATCTCCTTGGCTTTTCCAGACGTATTATTATGAACTGCTATTAGAGTAGGAACGCCTTTCCCAGCTACAAAGGTCGATCTTACTAGGTGACCAGGACTTTTAGGAGCAATCATAAAAACATCATGTGAACCAGCAGGTTGAATTTGTTTGTAATGGATATTAAAGCCATGTGCAAATGCGATAGCTGCTGAAGGTTTAAGATTTGGCTCAATGCTCTCCTTGTACAAATCAGCCTGGTATTCATCCGGAGCAAGTATCATGACTACATCAGCATCTGAAGTAGCATCTTGAATATTTTTGACTTGTAAGCCAGCATCTTTTGCCTTAGCTTCACTGGACGATCCCTCTCTAAGTCCAATAGTTACATCCATTCCAGAATCATTCAGGTTCATAGCATGCGCATGGCCTTGAGAACCGAAACCAATTATTGAAATTTTCTGATTTTTTAGAATGTCTAAATCAGCATCTTTGTCGTAATATACTTTCATTTGTTGTTCTCCTATTTTTTAATTTCTAGTGATTGGGAGCCTCGACTTATTCCTAATGCCCCTGATCTTACTTGTTCGATAATTTTTATTTTTCCCAGTGAATCTATAAATGCAAGTATTTTTTCAGTCGGCCCAGTGAGTTCGATAGTGTATGTAGTGTCAGTAACATCTATTATTCTTGCTCTAAAAATATCTGTCAAACGTTTCAATTCATCTCTCTGCTTTTGAGTAGATTTAACCTTTAAAAGTAACATTTCTCTTTCTATATGTGTTTCGCCAGTAAGATCTTTAACATTTACAACATCAACTAATTTATCAAGTTGTTTCATTAATTGTAAGGCTTTAGCATCATTACAATATGTGACAAGTGTCATTCTTGACAAAGAGTCATCTGATGTTGGTGCAACACTAAGAGAATGTATGTTGTATCCTCTCGCGGAAAATAATCCGGCAATTCTTGACAATGAACCGAATTCATTCTCAACAAGCAATGAAACTATATGTCTTTTGTCATCATTCATGCTAATTCAATATCCTCATTTGCTGAAGGCGCAAGATGCATCTCATGGTGCCCTTTACCACTCACTATCATTGGATATACATTTTCTGTTTGGTCCGTTATGACATCTACAAAAACTAACCTATTTTTTTGACTGAGAGCATATTGAAGATCTTTTTCAAGATTCTCAGGTTTGTCGATTACCATCCCTATGTGACCAAAACTTTCAGCAAGTTTCGCAAAGTTTGGGATAGCATCCATATATGACATCGCATATCTTCCTTCGTAGAAGAATTCTTGCCATTGCCTTACCATTCCCATATATCTATTGTTAAGGTTGATGACTTTTATAGGCAGACCATATTGTAAACATGTTGATAACTCCTGAATGCACATAAGTATACTGGCTTCTCCAGTAACACAGATTACCTCTTCTTTTGGGTAAGCAAGCTGCGCTCCTATAGCGGCAGGCAATCCAAAACCCATAGTCCCTAACCCTCCGGAGTTAATCCATCTATTAGGTTTGTCAAATTTATAATATTGAGCAACCCACATCTGGTGTTGTCCAACATCAGAAGTCACGAACGCTTTTCCTTTCGACAACTTATGAAGCGTTTCTATGACAGATTGAGGCTTTATTACATCTCTTGACTTCTTATAAGATAAACAGTTTTTTCTTTGCCAAGACTTAATCTTCTTCCACCATTTTTCAAGCTCGAGATTGTTGATGTTTTTTTGTGTTTTGTAACGAATGATGTAAGTTTCTTTAGAATATTCTTCGTATCACCTATTAATGAGTGATCAACTTCAATAATTTTTGAGATAGATGATGGGTCGATGTCAATATGAATAATTTTTGCTTTTGGGCAAAACTGTTTTGTGTCACCTGTAACCCTATCGTCGAATCTTGCGCCTACAGCAAGAAGAACATCGCAGTCATGCATAGCCATATTAGCTTCATATGTTCCATGCATACCTAACATGCCAAGGAATTGATTGTCGGAAGATGGATATGCGCCCAAACCCATCAAAGTATTTGTGATAGGGTACTTCAATAACCTAGTTAATTTAATTAACTCTTTGCTGGCCTTACTGAGAATGACACCCCCACCGGTATATATCATTGGTTTCTTAGCTGAGCATAGTAATTTAGCAGCTTCTTCAATTTTATTTTCATCTTCATTTGTTTTTATTTTATAGGATCTGATTTTAATATTCTTTTTGTACTCAAAATCAATCTTAATATTCGGATCAGTAAGATCTTTAGGAATATCTATTATTACCGGACCAGGACGACCTGTTGTTGCTATAATGAATGCTTTTCTAAATGTTTCTGCAATTGATTCTCTATCATTAATTAAAAAATTATGTTTACAAATTGGTCTAGTGATACCAGTGGCATCGGCCTCTTGAAAAGCATCACTCCCGACATATTGTCGCGAGACTTGCCCAGAGATTACAATCATCGGAATCGAGTCCATATGAGCAGTAGCAATTCCAGTAACACAATTAGTTATTCCGGGGCCAGACGTTACTAGAACGACACCTGGTTTGTTACATGCCCTGGCATAGCCATCGGCTGCATGGGTAGCGCCCTGCTCATGTCTCACAAGTACATGCTTAATATCCTTCGCTGCAAATAAAGCATCATATATGTGCAATACCGCTCCACCGGGGTATCCAAATATATAATCCACCCCTTCTTTTTTTAGGGATTCGATTATAATCTCTGAACCACTCAGCTTCATTTCTATGTTTTTTTGATGAGGAAATAAAATTTATTATCTTTAGTATCAGAGGATAATAGCTCGTTACCTGTTTGCCCTGCAAATGATTCGAAATCCATCACTGCTCCTGGGTCAGTTGATATTACATGAAGTATTTGACCAGACTCCATGGTGTTTATCTCTTTTTTTGCTTTAATTATAGGTAATGGGCAATTCAACCCACTTGTATCTAGTTCTTTGTCAAAATCACTCATTTTTATAATACCTCTTGAGTTATAATATACTGCAACTATATTAGTACATTTAGATTATTTAATATAGAGAAAGATAGCTCATGTGGAGAATAAATGCATAACATTATATTCCTGATAATAAGTGTATTGTTTACATCTAATGTAGAATCTAATTCTGAAAATCCATCTCCAGTTCTGGGTGACTCGCTGAACAAGACTCTCACTTTATCTGACGAAAAAAGAATAGGAGGTAATATATATAAAAATCTTCAGAAAAGTAATTATATTGTGAATGATGTTTTGGTGAGTGATTATATCTCATACCTGGGTAACAAATTAAGTAGAAATATATCGATTGACAGAGAATATGTATTTTTTGTAACGAAATCTAGTTCAGTAAACGCTTTTGCAGTTCCTGGCGGATATATTGGATTGAATGCAGGATTAGTCACATTGACAGAAAATGAAGCTCAACTAGCAGGCGTAGTTGCTCATGAGCTTGCTCACGTTGTACTAAGACATTCCGCTGAGATGATGGCTAACAGTAACGTAAACTCAATACCAATGTGGATTGGTATTTTTGCAGGACTGTTGGCAGGACAAACTGAAGCAAGTATTGCATCAATACGATCAGGAATAGGATTATCATTACAAAAAAACATCAATCTAGTAAGAGAAAACGAAATTGAGGCCGATGCATTTGCTGCGAAGCTAATATTAAAAAGTAATTTTGACCTAAATGAAATGGCAAACTTTTTTAGATTGATGCAAGGTGATTCGAATGACCAATCCAGCCTCAACGAATATTTTATGACCCATCCTTTATACACGAATCGGATTAGTAATATAAAAAACAAAGGTAGGTCGCAAATAAGCCCTGTTATTAATAGTACAGATGATTATTCATATATAAAAAATATACTAGAATCATCGTTGAATGTTATTCATGTTAAGGAAAATGTTGATTCACAAAACTCAGTTTATAATCATAAGCTTGCCCTTAGTAAATTTGTCAAAGGTGATTTTATAGAAGCGAAAAATATTTTAAAGGATGATTATTATAAAGATAAATATAATATTTACATTGCGTCTTTGATGTCGGATATACTTTGGGCAAATCAAGAAAAAAATAAGGCTAGAAATATACTGCACCAAGTTCTAGAAATTTACCCTGATAATAATGCTATCACCTTTCAGCTTTTAAAATATAATATAAAAGATTCAGTTAAGGTTAGTCAAAGTGTAAAAAAATTAAATCTTCTGATGGAAAATAATTATAATAATCCTCGCGCTTATAAACTGTTGGCAGAGGGCTACGAAAAAATTCAAGATAAATATAATACGAAACTTGCCCTGATTAACTTTTATAATATCAAAGGTAATATGCCTATGGCATTCAGGGTAATTGATGATGGCTTGACATCCAGTGAACTAAATAATACTCAAAAGGCTTATCTTAAAAGTATCAGAAAAAGCATACTCTGCGAGAGAAACCCACCACTCGAACCCATATTTGGTGATAAAACCTGTGATTAAAAAATGTTTTAATAAAGGTCATTCGTATATATAATACTGACATGAAAAACCTTATAAAATCATTACTTTTTGTAATAATATTTACTCCTATCTCATCATATTCTGACAACGTTGCAGAAGGCAAAAAGCTTACTTTTGATAGAAAAAAGGGTAACTGTCTTGCTTGTCACATGATTGATGATGGTGAATTAGCAGGAAATAACGGCCCCCCATTACTTGCAATGAAAGCAAGATTTCCCAATAGAGAGGTACTTTTTCAACAAATATGGGATCCAACAAAAGATGATCCTTATTCATTTATGCCTCCGTTTGGAAAACACGGAGCGCTTACTAAAAAGGAAATTAACAAAATAATTGATTATTTATACACACTTTGAGGAGAGACATGAATAGAAGAAACTTTATAAAAAATAGTATGTTATTCGCAGGTTCCCTGTTAGTAGCCCCAACGTTTATTGATTCAAATAAAGCATATGCTGCATGGCCTAAGAAGTCATTTGATATCAAAGATTTGACAGAATCTGTGAGTAGTGTTTATGGACACAGTAACCTAGAGGAATCATCAAAAGTGAAACTCAAAGCTCCAGAGATTGCTGAAAATGGCGCTATTGTTCCAATCAATGTTTCAACTACACTAGATAATGTAGATTCCATAATGATATTTGTTGAGAATAATCCGCAACCATTATCAAGTGGGTATAAGTTAACTGCATTGTCAGAACCTTCCATAGGCACGAGGTTAAAAATGGGTAAAACTTCAAATGTAATGGCGGCAGTGAAAAGTGGTGATAAAGTGTACACTTCAACACAAGAAGTCAAAGTAACTATAGGGGGCTGTGGAGGTTAATTATGAGTACTATTAAGATGAGATCAAAAGAATCTAACGGTGTTGTTACAGTCAAAGCGCTGATCAAACACCCAATGGAGACTGGACAAAGAAAAGATAAGAAAACAGGTGACCTAATACCGGCTCACTACATCCAAGAAGTCCATAGCAAAGCAAATGGAAAAGATGTGATAACTATTTATTGGGGGCCTGCAGTTTCGAAAAATCCTTACTTAACATTTAAATACAAAGGTAACAAAGGTGATAACCTAGAAATCTCATGGGTCGATAATCAAGGAAACAGGGATTCCAAAACTGGTACTGTCAAATAAATGCTGAAAAAATTACTCATACTTTCCTTTTTAATTCCGTCTATGGCAACATTAGCAAGCCCAGAGAAGGATTATGACGAATTTGTAAGTTATTTTCAAAATAGATTTCCAGATACACCTTTCGAAGATTATAAGAATGGTGTCTATTCTATTGATAAATCTGCTAGAGAGCAGTGGGAAGCCATGGAGGAATTTCCCCCTTATGAACTCAATGTTGACAGAGGAGAAGAGTTATTTAATAAGCCTTTCAAAAATGGCAACACCTATGGTTCATGTTTTGAGAATAATGGTATTGGTATCAGACAAAATTACCCTTACTTTGATACAGAAAGAAACAAAGTAGTTACCTTGGAGGGCGCTCTCAACGATTGTAGAGTTAAAAACGGAGAAAAACCGCTGAGTTATTTTAAAGGCAAAGAGCTCGCACATGTTTCAGCTTATATGGCCTACACATCCAGGGGCAACAAATTTGACATTCAAATCCCGAATACAAAAGAAGCGTTAGATGCTTACGAAGATGGCAGGAGATTGTATTTTACTAAAAAAGGGCAGCTCAATTTTTCATGCGCGGATTGCCATGTTTACCAAACTGGGACAAAACTTAGAGCTGATATACCTAGTCCGGCCATAGGCCATCCAACACACTTTCCAGTATATCGATCTGGAATGGGAAGGTTGGTAACGCTTCATGAGAGATTTGCAGGATGCCTCAATCGTATTAGGGCAAAGAGCTTCAAAGGCGGAAGTGACGAACTTAATAATCTTGAATTTTTCACTACATTCATGAGTAATGGCCTAGAAGTTAATGGTCCTGGCTCTAGAAAATAATTAAATTTAATATATACTTTAAACATGCAGGTAAAGAACGTAACTAGATTCTTAACTATCACTCTAACCTCATTTATATTATCATCATGCGCAAATATGCAGGCAATGTTAGAAAGCCAAGCAGAGGAACAAAAGGAGATATCGGTCGAACAGAAATTACAGGTATCAATACCGCTTCCAGAGAATTCAAAATATTTAGTTAATAAAACTGTTATTTTTGGAGAGGGAAGTAAATTTTCAGGAATACTCTATTTACAGCATGAAGAAACTGCAGATGATACTGTAAGTTTTTACCGCAAAAATATGATTGCAGATGGCTGGTCAGAGATAGGTATTGTGAGATCAAGATTCATACTAATCAACTACCAAAAGGAAAATAGATTTGCAACCATCAAAGTTATGAGAGGAATGTTTGATAATTCTGAATCAGAAATAACAATAGGCCCAAAGTCATCATCTCAATTGGAAAAAAGTTTAGAAACTGATGTTACTGATACATCTGATGATCCTTTTACAGTTCAGTAATTTACTCAAACATAATATCAACTATATCATCAAGATATATATCTCTGAAAAAATGATCGCCACCATCAATAATATGGTGAGTAACATTTATATTATTAACAGACTCAAGTATTTTATAACTATCAAGTGATATTTCGTCGGCAGTCCCAGAATAGATGGAAACCCTATTATTGCTTAGAGTTAGTAATTTTAGGATATCAAATGTAAAAGGATAGCTGTTTCTATTTTCACTAAAATCTAAATATGATCTGAAGGTACTTGAGGATACTTGAGCATTTTCACAAAATAAAAAATTAATTGGAGGGTATCTATCAGAAATTATAAACTCTTCGTTATTTTGGATTACTTTCTCATAAGGTAAATTATGTTCTGTCACATAATAATCTTTGGTTCCCTTATATGTATCAACTATCGGAGCAAGTAAATGCAGTTCAATGTTATTGTCATTAATTTTTTGGGCAGCCTGAATAATATTCAGGCCTCCTCTGGAGTGACCTACCATTGTAATTTTTTTATAGTTTTTACTCAGTAGATATTTATACCAATCTATAATTTCGCTCACAGATTCATGCTCGTTATGAGTATGCTTGATATCACAAGATAAAAAGTTATCATTTCTATCAGTGAAGCCATAGCTCAAATTTATACTTAATACATCATGACCTTTATTGTAGATATTTTCCTCTAATGATTTTATTATTTCCATAGTCTTGAACCCTCGTGTGCCATGAACAATCATATACACCGAATCATTTTGTAAATTTTTAGAAAGATTAGCATTGAGTATTATGCCGTCATCTGTGGTGATTTTGATATTTTTACTACTAGAATGCACTGAAGTTGTAGAAACACAAACAGTCAAAAATAAAAGGTAGAGTATTATTATAGGGCGTACAGGATTCGAACCTGTGACAAATGGCTTAAAAGGCCACTGCTCTACCAACTGAGCTAACGCCCCAAATAAATTAAATTTTTTCAAGAGTTCTCATTGTTTCTGGAAGAACCCTTAAATCTATGAGTGAATTTTTAAGTAGCTCTGAGAAACCGCTATCATCATACACTGCTTTATAATACTCGATTTTCATCATTAGTGAAGCACCAAATATAATTGAAAATAATGTAATTACAGAACCAATAGCTAATGTAGAGACACCTGAAACACCTTGACCAATTGTGCAGCCTAGAGAGAGTACTCCACCTATTCCAATCAAGATACCACCAATCATATGCCTAAAAAAGTCATGCTTATTAACAAACCACTCTACTCTTAAGTTATTGCTTAATATTGAATAAACAAATGAACCTGCAATTGTTGATAGTAATGCTGCTACACCAAACGTTAAGAAGAAATTATCGAATACATTGCTTGTAAATAAGAGTGTTTCTCCCATGGGATTTATAAAAGTAAATGACTGAACGCCCACGGCAGGATATGGTGTATCTAGGAAATCATTATTTTCTATCCATAATTGACCAAGGTTGCCGCCTGTGAGTAACCACGCGAAAGTTACGACTAATCCCACGACTACGCCAGATAAAAGATTATCTTTACTAAGCTTTGCATCAGAGGAAAAGATATATTTAAGGAGGGCGGCACAAATTAATAATGGGATTATCAAGGAAATAAATATGCTGCTATTGTCTATACCAATTAGTGTAGCAATTATCGTCTGTATGGATTGATCACCTATGCCAATTTTAGCTAAATCAGGACTGATAGGACTCATCCAACTATGAAATAGTAAACCGTAAAAGTCAGTTCGGGTCATAAGTAGGGCCATTAAGCCTGCAATTACTAAAACAAAAATTGATTTTATATTTCCACCACCTATCCTTATCAGAATCTTATTTCCACAACCGCTTGCAAGTGTCATCCCTATACCGAACATTATCCCACCAATTATGTATCTAGGCCAAAAAAAGACTGAGTTACGATAGGGTATTCTTGAATCGTTTACATTCAGTGTACCAGTGTATTCTAGAAAAGTGACACCTAATATTGCGACCGTAATAGCAAGAAACCATGCTTTTAAGCGGGAAGAATCACCAATGTTAACTAGGTCAGATACAGCACCCATTGTGCAGAAATTCGTTTTATTAACAACATAACCGAGTATAAACCCTAGAACTGAAGTGTAAATTAATATTGTTGTTGCTATTTCCATATACAAAATCACAGTTTATATATTTTTAATAAATTTTCAATTTTTAT
>MDTD01028692.1_pt1 | contig 20006 bp, 18 predicted proteins | sample 811221 | NCBI WGS metagenome assembly MDTD01 (sample SAMN05326646, study PRJNA326480) | marine metagenome | isolation source: seawater | place: Pacific Ocean: South West | collected 2011
AATTTTTTGGCCTTCTTAATTTTATGAGCTTCAACAATTGTCCCAACTCTTATATCCATTTTTTGAAATTCGTCAAATGTAGTCGTTTCCTTTTGTGGTTCCATCTTTTGATTTAAAATCTCCGCTTCGTGCTTCGCTTTTTCTAATTTTTCTCTTTGTTCCTGAATTATTTTCTCATCCATTCTCTTAAACAAATGAACCCCTTCATTAATTTTATGACCAGCTGCTATATTATTTATCGAAACATCCGTCCATTTGAGAGACGTTAAGTTGAGCATTGCAAGCAATTTTTCTGATGTTTTTGGTAAAAAAGGACCTGATAAAACACCTAAAGCAGCTGTAACCTGAAGGGAAATATTCAAAATTGTTTTTACTCTTCCCTCATCTTCTTTTATATGTTGCCACGGCTCGGTTTCAGTAAGATATTTATTCCCAAGGGCAGATAATTTCATTAAATGCGAAAGAGCCTCCTTATATCTATGTTTTTCAATACTATCAGATATTTTAAACGGATATTTTTTTAACTCTTCAAGAATTTCTTTATCAAAATCTGTTAATTCTCCTTGAGCGGGAACAATTCCTCCCCAATATTTATTTGTGAGAACAAGTGACCTATGAACAAAGTTTGCAAAATTGTTGACCAACTCATTATTATTTTTTGCTACAAAATCAGCCCATGTAAAATCAGCGTCTTTTTGTTCGGGTAAAATGGAGCATAAAACGTACCTGAGTAAATCCGTTTTATCAGGAAAATCTTGTAAGTAATCGTCCAACCAAACAGCCCAGTTCTTTGAAGTTGAAAACTTATCCCCTTCTAAATTCAAAAACTCATTTGCAGGAACATTTTCCGGTAATATATAATCACCCATTGACTTTAACATACTTGGAAAAATTATAGAATGGAAAACTATATTATCCTTCCCCAAAAAATGAATAAGCTTAGATCCTCCATCTTTTTTCCAATAATCTTCCCAATTTCTTTTTGGATCATTTTCTAAAAATTCTTTAGTAAACGAAACATAACCAATCGGCGCATCAAACCAAACATATAAAACTTTTCCATCTCCACCTTTAACTGGAACTGGAACTCCCCATTCTAAATCTCTAGTAATTGCTCGAGGGCGTAAACCTTCATCAAGCCATGACCTAACTTGACCATAAACATTAGCTTTTAAAAGGTTTTTTTTCTTTTCAATCCATTCTTTTAACCAAGGTTCAAAATTGTTCAAAGGAAGATACCAATGCTTAGTTTCTTTTAACACAGGCTTATTTCCACTCAATGCAGATTTTGGATTAATCAATTCCGTAGGACTAAGAGAGGCTCCGCATTTTTCACATTGGTCACCGTAAGCACCTTCATCTTTACAGCTTGGACAGGTTCCTGTAATGTATCTATCCGCAAGGAATTGCTTATTTTCCTCATCGTAATACTGTTGTAAAACTTCTTCAGAAAAAACACCGTCTTTGTGCAATTTTTGAAACCATTCCGTCGCAACATCATAATGATTCGAAGAAGAGGTTTGACCAAAAAAATCAAGAGAAATGCCTAAACCTTCTAAAGATTTTTTAATAATGTTATGATATCGATCAACTATTTCTTTTGGCGAAACGCCCTCATTTTTAGCCTTAATGGAAATCGGAACACCATGTTCATCAGTTCCTCCAATAAAAACTACATCTTTATTGTTGGCACGAAGATATCTTACATATATATCAGCGGGTATATAAACGCCTGCAACGTGACCTAAGTGAAGAGGCCCATTAGCGTATGGAAGTGCCGTAGTAACCGTATATCTGTCAGACATTGAATAAATTTGATTAAGTTGGATTATTTCTTTTTTCTCGATGAATCTTTATTCGCATCAGGATTTTCATCATCTAAATATAAGGGATCAACATATGTCCCCAAAGGGGGAGCCTTACAAGAAGAAAGAAAAATTCCTGAGAAAATAAGTATGGTTATAATTTTACTCAATATTTTCATACTGGTAAAATTACATCTTAAATCTTCATTTAAAAAATGAAATTGACCTACAAACTATAATAACTTAACTTTGCAAAGATTAATGAACAATAAACAAAACATACGACATTTATCGATTGAAGAATTGAAACCTTTTTTTATTGAAATTGGTGAAAAAGTCTTCAGGGCAAAACAAGTACATGAATGGATTTGGAAAAAATCCGTGCAAAGCTTTGATGAGATGACCAACCTATCTGTTAAAACTAGGGAAAAATTAAAAGAAAACTTTTTAATCCCTTCAGTTACAATAAAATCCAGTCAAATCAGTTCAGATCGAACGATAAAAAATGCTTTCCAACTATCGGATGGAAATGTTGTGGAAGGTGTTTTAATTCCTGCATCAGACAGAATGACTGCCTGTATCTCATCACAAGTTGGATGTAGTCTAACCTGCAAATTTTGTGCTACAGGAAAATTAAATCGATTAAGAAACATTGACTTTGACGAAATATTTGATCAAGTTGTCCACATAAAAAAACAAGCAGAACAGAATTACAAATCACCTCTAACCAATATTGTCTATATGGGCATGGGAGAACCTTTGTTGAATTATAAAGGAATGATGAGGTCCATCGAAAAAATAACATCAGATGAGGGCTTGGGAATGTCTCCAAAAAGAATTACAGTTTCTACGGCTGGAATCGCAAAGATGATTAAAAAACTTGGAGATGATGAAGTTAAATTTAATTTGGCTTTGTCCCTGCATGCCGCAAACGATAAAAAACGTAATAAAATTATGCCGATAAACGAGCACAACTCGTTGGACTCTTTATCAGAAGCTTTAAAATATTTTTACAACAAAACTGGAACACGAGTAACTTTCGAATACATCGTTTTTAAAGATTTTAACGACTCCATTGAAGACGCATTGGAATTAGCCGATTTTTCTAAAAATTTACCTTGTAAAATAAACATCATTGAATACAACCCTATCGATGACGGTGAATTTCAACAAACAACGCCTGAACGTTTAGATGCATTTGTCAAGTCTTTAGAAGATAAAGGTTTAGTTGTGAATGTACGGAGATCAAGAGGTAAAGATATCGATGCAGCATGTGGTCAATTGGCGAACAAACATTAACCCCTTTTTACTTATTTCGTTCAGTAGTGTACAATATCAAGTCGATTAAACTTTGTCGTGACGGAGTGTCGGGATAAGTTTTAATAATTCCCATTGCTTCTTCTCGAAACTGATACATTTTCTTTTTTGTATACTCAATGCCTCCAGAGACTTTTACTTTTTCAATCAACTGAGTAACCATTTTTTGATCTTCATTTCGATTTTTGACAATGTTGATCATCCATCGCTTATCTTTTTTAGATGAATTATTTAAGGCGTAAATTAAAGGCAACGTCATTTTACGCTCTTTGATGTCAATTCCAACCGGCTTTCCGATTAGAGATACAGAAGATTCATAATCGAATAAATCGTCTTTAATTTGAAAAGCGATTCCTATTTTTTCTCCCAACAATCGTAACCTTTCAACCTCATCTTCATTTGCCCCAGCTGAAGAAGCCCCCGTTGCACAACATGCAGCAATTAAAGTCGCTGTTTTTTGACGAATAATTTCAAAATAAATATCTTCCTTAATATCCAGTCGTCGAGCCTTTTCTATTTGGAGCAACTCTCCTTCACTCATTTGTTTAGTAACCTCTGAGATAATTTCAAGAAAATCATAATCCTTATGTTGTGCTGCCAACTGTAATCCTTTACTCAGTAAAAAATCTCCCACCAAAACCGCAATTTTATTTTTCCAAAGTGCATTTACGGAGAAAAACCCCCTCCTTTTGTTTGCATCATCTACAACATCATCGTGCACCAATGTTGCAGTATGAATCATTTCAATCAAATTAGCTGCTCTATAACTTCTCTCCGAGACACCTCCACATAAATTCGCAGCCAAAAAAACAAACATAGGTCTCATTTGCTTTCCCTTTCGCTTTACAATATAATGAGTGATTTTATCCAACAAAGGGGCATTCCCTTTCATAGCCTCTTTAAATTTTTTTTCAAAAAGGGACATTTCCTCGGCAATTGGGGCCTTTATTGACTCAACAGATATCATTTATGTGCGGTAAAACTACTTAATTTATTCTTAAAAACAGCAGGGTAAATACAATTAGAATACTCCGTTAAAAACTGTTTATTTTTAACTTTATGCTAATTTTAAAGTAAATGAAAAAGTGGATCCAACACCTACTTTACTATTCACATTCAATGTTTGTTCATGAGCCTCTAAAATGTGTTTAACTATTGAAAGTCCTAAACCGGAACCTCCAAACTTTCTACCTCCACTTTTATCCACTCTGTAGAATCTTTGGAAAATTTTAAGCAAATTATCTTCGTCTATTCCAAGTCCATCATCAATTACCTCAACTAAAACATACTGTTCACTCATGATATTAAAACTAATATCTACACTACCACCGTCTCTACCATATTTTATAGCATTCACAATTAAATTAGACAGAACCTGAAAAATTCGATTTCTGTCTGCATCGACAAAAACTTGTCTTTTGGGAACTCTTAAGTAACCAATTTTTATATCTCGTTCCTTTCCTTTCAATTCAAGGGAGTCAATTACTTCATTGCACAACTGAACCAAATCAAAGGTTTCAATTTCTAATGGAAATTCTCCTGAATCTAATTTTGTAATCAAATCCAAATCATCCAAAAGATCGATTATTCTTTCTATACTTTTATCTGCACGCTTAAGATAATCCCTATTTATTCTTTCATCTTCAAGACCTCCGTCCAGTAAAGTAAGAATATATCCTTGGGCAGTAAAAATTGGTGTTTTCAATTCGTGTGCAATGTTACCAATGTACTCTCTTCTAAATTTCTGTTGTTCATTTAATGTTTCTTCTTCTTTTTCCTGCTTCTCTAAATAAATATTTACTTTTGAATCGATTAAATCAAAAGGGTCTTCCAGAAGGTTTAACACCTTCCTTTCATAGGTTATATTCAATATTTTATCGAACAACAGATTCATTCTTCCAAAAATGAATTTATCCAATAAAATTTGAGAAGTAAAAAATAAAATAATGCCTATGAGCGAAGAAATGAGCAATACTTTGAAAAAAGTAACGTCCGTAACCAATAGCAATATGGACAAAAGGAGCAAAAATCCAAATGCACTAAAAAAAAGAGTAATATGCAGGGTTTTTTTAAACATGATCAGGCGACACAAATTTGTACCCAACACCCTTCACTGTTTCGAAATAATGTTCACCAAACTTCTCTCTTAACTTTCTGATATGAACATCAATCGTTCGATCACCAACAACAACTTCAGACCCCCAAACTCGTTTCATTATCGTTTCCCGATCAAACACCTTTCCTGGAGATGAAAAAAGTAAACCAAAAAGCTCCATTTCTTTTCTTGGCAATGTTCTGGCCTCATCATTTTTTACAACAATATATTTATCCCAGTCAATTGTAAACTCCCCATAACTGACTTTTGGTTTAACCTCTTCATTTTGTTGCCCTCTTCTCATGATTGCCTTTATCCTACTCAACAAAACACGAGGTCTAACAGGTTTCGTTATATAATCATCAGCACCTGCCTCCAATCCTGAAATTTCGGAATAATCTTCTGAACGAGCCGTTAAGAAAATTATTTTAGGATTATTATTTCCTGTATCCTGTTTAATTTGATAACAAGTTTCAATACCGTCCAGGTCGGGCATCATTACATCAAGTATAATTATATCGGGTTTAAAAGAATTGTTTAATTCAATCGCCTCATAACCATTATTTGCCTTTTTTACAGTATAGCCTTCATTCTCTAGATTATATCCGACAAATTCTAATATATCTTTCTCGTCGTCAACAATTAATATTTTTGTTTCCTCCATGAACCTAATTTATTGAAAATAAATTTAATCCTTCTATCTATAATCATATACCAATTTATTAATACCTATCTTAATTGTTAAACCTTCTAACTTAATGAACTAATTCAAACCAAACTAAAAGAATGATTTTTCTAAAAAAAAACACATAAGTTTTTGAAAATCAATTTTTTGATTGATGTTTTTAGTCTAAAAAGTATCTTTTTAGGAAGATTAACCTTTTGTTTACAAATTTAATCCCCAAACATTCACGTACTTTCCGTATTTTTGCATTCTGAAACGTGTAAGTTGCACGTGCTATTGAAATTACAATCATGCTGTGCTTAATTTGAAAGGATAATGAATGTAGAAATTTTAGACATACTAAGTATTTTAGGTGCATTAGCTTTTTTCATTTTCGGAATGGAAATGATGAGCGATGGAATACAAAAGGCGGCAGGTGGTAGCCTTAAAAAAATTCTTGGTGCCATGACCAAAAACAACTTTCTTGGTGTTGTATCTGGTTTTATGGTAACTACTCTTGTACAATCCTCTTCAGCAACAACTGTAATGACTGTAAGTTTTGTTAACGCAGGTTTAGTTTCGCTTACGCAATCAGCAGGTATACTCTTAGGGGCAAATATAGGCACAACCATCACTGCTTGGATTATTGATAAAGTAGGTTTTGACATTAACATTAGCGCCGCCTGTCTGCCGCTAATTGCTCTTTCAGTACCTATGCTTTTTGCAAAAAGAAAAAAAATTAAATTTTATGGTGAATTTATTTTAGGTTTTGCCATTTTGTTTTGGGGGTTGCATGAAATGAAAGATGCTGTTCCGGATTTAAAAAACAATCCTGAAGTATTAAATTTCTTGCAAGCTTATGCTGATGGTGGCTTTTTTTCAAATATTCTTTTTGTTGGTGTAGGTACCTTAATTGCAGTAATACTCCAATCCTCAAGTGCAGCCATGGCTTTAACCATTACATTAGCAGTCAGTGGAATTATTCCTTTTGAAATTGCTGCAGCAATGGTATTGGGAGAAAATATAGGAACCACCATAACTGCCTGGCTGGCTTCAATTCCTGCAAACGTCCATGCCAAAAGAGCGGCAAGAATTCACTCTCTTTTCAATATCATAGGTGTTGTATGGATGATTCTTTTGATTAGCTTCATTATTGATTTACCTCCCATCATTCAATGGGTAAATGAAAATATTTTGAGAGATAGTACAGACATTCTATCACCAGAGGGTAGAGGAACAGGAATTGCTATTTTTCATTCCCTTTTTAACATTACCAATGTTTTACTTTTAATTTGGTTCATCCCTTGGCTAGTTAAGACAGCTACAAAAATGGTTAAATCAAAAGGTGAAGAAGATGAAGTATTTAAGCTAGGGTATATCGGTGAGGGACTTTTACCCTCAAATGAACTTTCCCTAATGGAAGCAAAAAAAGAGGTGAAACAATTTGCAAGAACTACCTCAAAAATGAATAACCTGATTAGAAATCTTGTTAAAGAAAACGATAATAAATCGTTTCAAAAAATTGCGGGAAAAATCAAGAACTTTGAAGAAGTCACCGATCGATTTGAAGAAGAAATCGCAAAATACCTTGTTAAAATCGGACAAGGTGCTTTAACTGAAAATATGTCTTTAAGAATTCAAGCACTTCACAAAATAATATCCAACCTTGAAAGAGTTGGAGACATCTATTTCAGAATGGCGTTAACGCTTGAAAAAAAGAGAGACAATAAAATATGGTTTACACAGTCTCAAAGAAATAAACTTTACGGCTATTTTGAATTAATAGACAAAACATTTTTAGTAGTGCAAAAACATCTTGATAATGAGTTTAAAGCAAACTCTATTGATGAAGCAATCGATTTGGAAAATCAAAACAACCAACTTCAAAGTAAACTAAGAGTTTCTCACATTGAAGAATTAGAAAATGGAGAATATGATTTTAAATCTGCAATGCACTACAGAGATTTGTTTATGGCTTGTGAAAAAGTTGGAGACCACTTAATAAATGTTTCCGAAGCGATGCAGCTGAAAATTTAGTTGGACTTTTCGTTCCAACCTGAAGTTATCGTGTTGCTCTTATTACCTTTCCTATCTATAACGTAACAGGTGTATCTGTATACGCTATCCGTACTAATATTAAAAATAGGTGCTGGTTTCAATATTAATGAAATTGAACCCTCAATATTCTTGTCACGAGCACTTGGTGTTAAATTCGGTAAACTATATTCTCTTGGGGCAATCTCAGGAAACGCGACAATGGAATCTCCATGCATCTCCTCATAAATCAAAAAACAATTGAACTCATCTGAATTAAGACTACCTAAATCTCCATCTCCATCGGTAAAGGAGAATTTAAACAGAGCTGAATCAACACTATTTAAAGAATTAACATATACTGTATATTCCTTAAAATCAATAGATGGGACAGCATCAAAATTATCGTCTTTGATACAGCTAAAGAGTAAAATTGCACATCCAATTAATAGTGATATTTTTGCTTTTGTACACACGTTTTCCAAAGTAAATGAATTTAAACGATATTGAGCATAAAATATTTGATATTCAAAGTGATTTAGAGTTTGAAAATTTAGCCTTGAGAATTTTCGAGTATCAATATCAAAACTGTACCATTTATAATCAATATTGTAATTTGCTTAATATTGAACTCAATGCAATCAATAAAATTGAAAAAATTCCTTTTCTCCCTATCCAGTTTTTTAAAACCCAAACAGTAAAATCCGGCAATTTTAAAAAAGAGATGGTTTTCTCAAGCAGTGGGACAACCGGAAATAATACAAGTAAGCACTATATTAAAGATTTAACTCTCTATGAAAAAAGCTTCTTTACAACCTTTAATTATTTCTACCCAAACTGGAGAAAGAATTCTATAATTGGCCTTTTACCAAGTTATTTGGAAAGAGACGATTCATCATTAATCTATATGGTTCAGAATCTTATACAAAGATCTGAAAATAACGACAGCAAATTTCAGTTAAACTTAACTACTGAATTCATAAAATATCTTGAGTGTGACCCAAATCCTAAAATAGTTTTTGGAGTAACCTTTGCTCTTCTTCAAATGGCTGAGAAAAATATCAAACTCAGAAATTCAATTGTTATTGAAACAGGAGGAATGAAAGGAAGAGGAAAAGAATTAACCAGAGAGGATCTGCATCATGTTTTAAAACAAACCCTTCAACCTAAAGCAATTCATTCTGAATACGGGATGACTGAACTATTATCTCAGGCCTATTATCAAAAAGATGTATTCAAAACACCACCTTGGCTAAAAGCTCTTGTGAGAGAACCAAACGATCCATTAACAAGTTATAAATCTGGAAAAGGAGCATTAAATTTAATCGATCTTGCGAACTTACACAGCTGTTCATTTGTTGCTACTGATGATCTCGGAACGGTAACAGAAAAAAAAGGGTTTACAGTATCCGGACGAATCGATCACGCACAAATCAGAGGCTGTAATTTACTCGTACTCTAAAGAACATCCAATCTCTGAGAATCGAATTTAATAAATAGAAATAAAAGCGCTGTAAAACCAAATAGAGATGAACCACCATAACTCATAAAAGGTAATGGAATTCCTATAACAGGCATGATCTGAATTGTCATTCCAATATTAATTAGAAAATGAACGAAAAAAATTGAAGCAACACAATAGCCATAGACTCGACTCATTTTAGAGCGCTGCATTTCAGCTTTTTGTACAATTCTAAAAATCAGTGCAATAAATAAAAAGATAACAATCGATGTGCCAACTAGTCCCCATTCCTCTCCAACAGTACAAAAAATATAATCCGTACTTTGTTCAGGAACCCATTTACCTTTTGTGTGAGTTCCCTCTAAAAAACCTTTCCCCAAAAAACCTCCCGACCCTATTGCATTTAACGACTGATCCGTTTGAAAACTAACTGATTTATCGTGCCTTTTTCCAAAAATAATTTCTATCCTCTCTTTTTGATGGGGTTGAAGAATTGTATACGCCTTTTCGAGCACACCTACATAACCCATGGACAAAACCAATCCAAAAAGTATAACAATACGCTCAATCCTTTTCCATAAATGTGGAATACTCATCAAAACAATCAAATTGACTAAAATCCATCCCCACAAAATATATGTATTTAAAGACGTATTCCAATCAAAAACAGCCATGAACAACAAAAAAACAAATAAGCTTGAAATTGTTCCAATGGCAATTTTTGTGCTTTTGATGTAGGATGAATAAACCAAGATTGCTAAAACACCTAATGCAGAAAAAGCAACGTGCTTATCATACATAAGTGTAATTATTGCGAGAATTATTGCCATTAAACCAATTATGAAAATTCGACCAATAACTCCTTCTCTGTAAAAAACAAAGAAAAATGAACTAAAAACTAACGCAGAACCTGTGTCGTCTTGGCCTAATATCAATGCCATTGGTATTAACACTATAACAATCGGAAGAAGTTGTCCATAAAAATCAATATCAGAAATGGAAAAGACTTTTTTTCCTCTAATGAACCTACTTAATCTTTTCCCTATATCCTCTATCGAGGATTCTTCTATTTTTTTTGTACGTGTTATATTTCCCAAATAAGCACTTAAAAAAAGTGCCGTAGCAAATTTTGAAAACTCTGCAGGTTGTAATTTAAACGGTCCAATATCTATCCAAGCTCTTGCTCCTTTGACATCTTTAGCCAGGAAAATAACAAACAATAGAAGTATTGTTATACATACGTATACAATAGGCGAGATCGTTCTAAAAAACTTACTGTCGAAAGACATTATAACTATACCTATAACCAAAGATGCCCCCAACCACAAGAATTGTTTTCCACTTCTATTGGATAAATCAAAAAAATCGCCATTTAATGGGTTAAAATCTGCCGCATAAATATTAACAACACCAATAAGGCATAGAACAAGATAGAGAGTTATTAGAATCCAATCTATGTTTTGTAATATATCTCCTCTTTTCTTCACTTATTGTTCGAAAAATATTTTGTTGACCATCTCTGATTCCAGTTCTTTTCTTTCTATTGATTTCTTTAAATATTTTTCAATAATTAAACTTGCAATTGGAGCAGCTGTTCCTCCCCCTCCCCCTGCATTCTCAACAAAAACTGCAATAGCAATTTTTGGATTTTTCCTGGGAGCAAATGCTATAAAAACCGAATGATCATCGCCGTGAGGATTCTGCGATGTTCCTGTTTTTCCACAAACAACTAAACCGGGGATTCTTGAGCGAATAGCGGTACCTCCATCTTCCTCTAAAACAGATTGCATACCATTATGAACAATATCAAAATGAAGAGAGTCTACCAAAGTTTTCTTTTGGAACAGAGAGTCTTCAATTACAATATTTTGTTCGCCTATTTTTGTAACCAAATGAGGTCGATAATAAAACCCTTTATTGGCCATTATACAAGCTAAGTTGGCCATCTGTAATGGAGTCACTGAAAACTCACCTTGACCTATTGCAATAGAATAAACGGTTCTCCAATTCCACCTGTTTTTACCGTAAATTAAATCGTATTCTCTTTTGTCGGGAACATTCCCTTCTTTCTCACCATAAAGATCTATCCCCAAAGTACTTCCAAATCCAAAAGACCTTACATACTTCTCCCATTGATCCATTCCTTTTCTCAATTGAGCCATATTGCCTTTTCGTCCTTTAGTGAAAATTTTATTTACTAAGTGATAATAGTAAGGATTACAAGAATGCTGTATAGACTGTGGTAAAGTGATCGGGCTTTCATGGTTGTGACAACCTACCAGATTCTTGTTGCATCGATAGGCAGTATATTTATTTGCTACCCCAACATCCAAAGCAATAGCACTTTGCATAGTTTTAACAATTGAACCAGGCGGTTGACGTGACTTTATAGCCCTTTGATATAAGACGTTTCCTTCCATAGCCTCTAAAATTTTATAATTTTTTCCCGTCTCTCCTCCGGATAATAAATTGGGGTTATAAGTAGGTGCATTTATAAGAGCTAAAACCTGACCGCTACTGGGTTCAATAGCGACAACAGCCCCTCTCTTTCCTTGCATAAGAAATTCTCCATACTCTTGAAGATCAGAATCCAGTGTTGTAGATAAGTTTTTACCTGCAATAGAAATCGTATCAAGAGCACCTTGAAGATATGAAGAGATTCTTTCCCCCTTTATATTTGTCAGATACCTCCTTACACCTTTTCGCCCCCGAAGTTCCTTTTCATAATAGGATTCAAGCCCCGAAGCTCCTTTGTAATCTCTCGCTGTGTAATATTTATCCTTCCTAAGGTCAAAACTTGAGACCTTATTAGTATATCCCAAAACATGCGCTCCAATAGGTTTTGGATAATTTCTAATTGTTCTCTTTTTAACAGAAACACCCTTGTAATTGAAAAGTCTTTCTTTTATACCACCAAATTTATTTGCTTTCATTAAAGAAATAAATTCCTGAGGAATATACGATGAGTACCCTTTGTTTTTCTTACTCTTAATCTCTTTAATCTTGTGATTAAAAATAGAAGTGTCGATTTCAAGAAGAGCACAAAACTTTTGAGTATCTACCTTGAAATCCCTCATGGTAATCATAATGTCATAAGCGATTTCATTCTGAACTAAAACCTTTCCGTTTCTATCATATATATTCCCTCTTGGAGGAAAATCGATATCAATATCAACAGCATCATGCTCTGCCCTTGTCTCAAAAAAATCCTGTGCAAAAATCTGAACATAAAATAATCGAGACAGATACACTAAAAAGAAAAAGCCAAAAAGAATATAAATGTGATATTTTCTCGATTCTAAAGTTGCCATTATCTCTTTCTACCGTTAAATAAAAATTGTAGAGCCATAATTAAAACCCAACTGAACAGTAAACTTGAAATTATTCGAAGAAGGGTATTTGGGAAGTTATTAAACGAAAAAACTTCCAAAAGAAAAAAAACAACGTGATGAATTGCTAAAAGAAAAAAAGAATAGACCGCAAAATTTTTAATACCAAAACTTATTATAGAAGGTTGAATTTGATCTGACCCCATATCCATTGGCCCGATGGACGAAAGAAAAAATGGACGAAGAAATGCAAGTACCGTACACGCAACAGCATGTGCACCACCAGTATTTGAAAAGACATCCATAACATAACCAAGAATAAAACCAATTAATAGCAATAATGATCCGTTTATATTGCGAACAAGTGTAAGCAAAATGATTGGATAAATTAAAGGCAGTATATTTTGTGAAATATTTAATCTGTTCAGTACAATAAGCTGAAAGAAAAGGACGCCAACAATAATTACTATATATCTTACTGATGAATTACTCACTTAATTGGGCTGTTTTTTTGTTTAATTCCTCCAATTCTGATTTATATAAATTTTCAACTACGTAAACCTTATTCAATGAAGAGAAATCGATACTTAAATCAACTGTTATTTTTTGAGTTTGACTCTCTAAATCTTTTTCAAAAGATTTAATATGACCCATATATATTCCACCCGGAAAAACTGACGAATAACCCGATGTTAAAACAGAATCTCCCTTCTCTATTCTGGTTGTAATTGGAATATCATTTATTTGAGCCTCGGAAATGTCTTTTCCTGTCCACTTGAGAAGACCCGATACTCCGGAAGACTTTAACCTACAGGAGATGACTGTTTTTGGGTGTAAAAAGGAAATTACCGTACTGTAATTATCTGAGACTGCCCCCACCATCCCCACTACACCAGAAGGTGAAATAACTCCCATTTCCTCAATAATTCCATCATTACTTCCCATATTTAAGGTAAGATAATTCGTAGGTCTGGAATAACTATTACTAATCACATCAGCTACTCTATAAACATATTTTTGACTGTAGAGTGTATCATCTTTTTGATAATATTCTCCATTGATCTTTTTTAAAGAACTTATCAATTCAGAACGTAATAATGCATTTTCAGCCTGTAATTCATCGTTGATCTGTTTGAGATTCAAATAGTCCTCGATATTATTGAAAGAAGAATAAATACCTCCAGAGAGAAAGTTAGCTGAATTGATAAATTTTGTTCTTTGATAATTTTTTTGTTGAATTGTTAAACCTAACCCAATAATTAAAAGCAAAGCAAACAGAATTTGAAAATGGAATCGTTTTAATATGGCTAAAATATTTATCACACCTATTATTTTCTACAAAAAAGCCGTAATCAAAAATACGTTTCGACTACGGCCATTTGATATTCATTATATTTTATTTAATTAAAAACGGGAATCTGTCAAAGTTTTTCAACGCTATTCCTGTTCCTCGCGCAACAGCCTTCAAAGGATCGTCAGCAACATGAACCGGTAGTTTAGTTTTAAGAGAAATTCGCTTATCCAGACCTCTCAGCATTGAACCTCCTCCTGCCAAATATATACCTGTTCTATAAATATCTGCAGATAATTCAGGAGGTGTCATTTCAAGCGCACTTAAGATAGCCGCCTCAATTTTACTAATCGATTTATCCAAACAGTGTGCTATTTCAGAATATGAAACTTCAATTTCCTTGGGTATACCCGTCATTAAATCTCGTCCATGTACGGCCATATCAACTGGAGGTTCATCCAATTCTGGAATTGCAGCACCTACAGCTATTTTAATTCTTTCCGCCGTTCTCTCTCCAACAAGGATATTATGTTGACGTCTCATATAATCCTCAATATCGCTTGTAAACTCATCGCCAGCAACTCGAATGGATTTATCACAAACAATACCTCCTAAAGCAATTACCGCAATTTCTGAAGTACCCCCACCTATATCAATGACCATGTTACCTTGAGGCTCCTCAACATCAATTCCGATTCCAATCGCAGCCGCCATTGGCTCTTGAATTAAACGCACCTCTTTTGCTCCTGCATGCTCTGCAGAATCTTTAACCGCTCTCATTTCAACTTGAGTAATTCCTGAAGGAATACAAATTACCATTCGAATATTAGAAGGCCCAAACATTTTTTTCCTCCCTTCATTAATCATCTTAATGAAACCTCTAATCATCTCCTCTGCAGCTTGAAAATCTGCAATTACACCATCTTTTAGCGGACGAATTGTTTTAATTTCTTCATGAGTTTTTCCATGCATCTGCATTGCTCGCTTGCCAATGGCCATAACTGTACCAGAAGTTCTGTGTTTTGCAATAATTGACGGTTCATCAACTACAACTTTATCACTTTCTATTATTAAGGTATTTGCCGTCCCTAAATCGATGGCTATTTCCTGGTTTAAAAAACTAAAAAGACCCATATTTTAAATATAACTCACTTAAGTATTCGTTTGTATTATTTTGTTCTGTTTTTTTCAACAGACCAACCGTCAATTAGTGTTTAAAATGACGAATTCCTGTCATTACCATTGCAATATCATTTGCATTGCAATAGTCTATAGAATCTTGATCCTTAATCGAACCTCCCGGTTGAACTACTGCTTTAACACCTACATTATTCGCCAACTCCACACAATCAGGGAATGGAAAAAAAGCGTCCGAAGCCATAACTGCCCCATCTAATGAAAACCCAAACAACTCTGCCTTTTCTACAGCTTGTTTTAAAGCATCAACTCTTGAAGTTTGACCCGTACCACTTGAAATCAGTGTATTATTTTTTGCAAAAACAATTGTATTGGATTTAGTATGCTTACAAACTTTTGCTGCAAATATTAAATCATTTTTCTCAGCATCACTAGGAATTTTATTCGTAACAGGTTTTAAATCATCTACTGTTTCCATTTTCAAATCCTTTTCTTGAACTAAAGTTCCATTAAGGGCTGTCCTAACGGATTTATTTGGCAATGCAATATCCTTTTGAATCAAAATAATCCTATTCTTCTTGGATTTTAAAACGGGCAAAGCATCCTCATCGTATGCAGGGGCTATTAAAACTTCAAAAAACAATTTTTGTATTTCTTCAGCAGTTGATTTATCTACTCTAGCATTTGTAATTAAAACACCTCCGAAAGCAGAAACAGGATCGCCCGCTAAGGCATCTTTCCAAGCCTCTAAAACTGTTGACCTGGAGGCAACTCCACATGCGTTATTATGTTTCAATACTGCAAAGGTAGTCTCCTTAAACTCTGCAATTAAATTAACTGCGGCATCAACATCCAAAAGATTATTATACGAAAGTTCTTTTCCGTGTAATTTTTCAAACATTTGATTTAAGTCTCCAAAGAAAGCTCCCTTTTGATGCGGATTTTCTCCATACCTTAAAACTTGAGAAGAAGGTTCGGAAACTTTTAAAGCCGACTGATTATCACCATCAAAATATTTGAAAATTTCAGAATCATAGTGTGATGAAACATTAAATGCCGAAAGTGCAAATTGCTTTCTATCTTCCTCAGAAGTTATCCCCCCTTTATCCTCTAATAAGTTCATCAATTTTTGATACTGATCTTTAGAAGGGACAATAACTACGTCTTTGTAATTTTTTGCTGCAGCTCTAATTAAGGATATACCTCCAATGTCTATTTTTTCTATGATATCGGAATGCGTAGCCCCTGAAGAAACTGTATCCTCAAATGGATAGAGGTCTACAATCACTAAATCGATTGCTGGAATAGAATATTGAGCCATTTGCTCTTTGTCTGCGTCTAAATCTCTTCTTCCCAATATTCCCCCAAAAACTTTTGGATGTAACGTTTTAACTCTCCCACCTAAAATGGAGGGATAATCCGTTAAGTCTTCAACTCTTTCAACACCAACCCCTAAACTCTCAATAAAAGTTTGAGTTCCTCCAGTTGAATATATTGCAACTCCCAGTTCATTTAATTTCTTAACGATTGGCTCTAAATTTCCTTTATCAAATACGGAAATTAAGGCACTTTTAATCTTTACATCAGTCATTTGGATAAATAATTTGGAATAGAGTACAAGTTTACGCTTTATCCTACGCTATCTCAATTAATGTGAGGTGTTTTTCTTATAATGTTGAAAAGTTGTTAATAACCTTGGGATACACTATTAAAAAAGCTCCCTAATAGAGAGCTTTTTAATAATATATTTTCATTACAATAATTTTATATTATACCGTCATAATATCCCTGTCTTTGGCAGCAATAATTGAATCTACCTTTGCGACATATTTATCGGTTAAATTCTGAACTTTTGTTTCAGCATCTTTCTGAGCATCCTCTGGTAACCCGTCATCCTTTAGAGCCTTAACTCCATCGTTGGCGTTTTTACGTGCCGATCGAATGGCAACTTTAGCATCCTCTCCAACTGCTTTTGCCTGTTTACTCAAATCTTTTCTTCTCTCCTCTGTAAGTGCAGGTATGGAAATAATAATTACATCTCCATTATTCTGCGGATTCAAACCCAAATTCGAATCAATTATCGCCTTTGATATTGGCTCCAACATACTTTTTTCCCAAGGCTGAACCGTTAATGTTTTTGCATCAGGTGTACTTACATTGGCAACCTGAGCCAAAGGTGTAAGAGCTCCATAATAATCAACTTTTACACTTGAAAGCATTGATGGATTTGACTTACCTGCTCTAATTTTTGTTAGCTCCTGATCTAATCTTTCTAATGATTTCTGCATTGCTTCTTGTGCAGACTCCAATTCAAACTGTACTTCTTCAGTCATAACAATTATATTTAAAATTCAACTAAAGTTCCTACTTCTTCTTTTCCTAATAGAACATTTTTTAAATTACCAGGCTTATTCATATCAAAAACTACTATTGGTAATTTATTTTCATTACAGAGAGTAAATGCAGTTAAATCCATGACATTTAATCCTTTTTCATAAACTTCTGAAAAAGAAATTTTATCGTATTTTTTTGCATCACTATCCTTCTCAGGATCTGCAGTATAAATACCATCAACTCGAGTTCCTTTTAATATTGCATCTGCCCCTATTTCAATAGCTCTTAATGTTGCAGCAGTATCCGTCGTAAAATATGGGTTTCCGGTTCCTGCACCAAAAATAACAACTCTTCCTTTTTCTAAATGTCGAGTAGCTCTTCTCTTAATATATGGTTCTGCTATTTGCTCCATTTTAATTGCAGTCTGTAAACGAGTATCCACTCCAATCCCCTCCAATGCAGCTTGTAGTGCCATGCCATTTATAACAGTAGCCAACATTCCCATATAATCTCCTTGTACTCTGTCAATCCCCATTTTTTCAGCTCGCATACCTCGATAAATATTCCCACCACCAATAACAACGGCAACCTCAGCATTGCTATCAACAACGGCTTTTATTTCAGATGCATATGCCGACAATCTATTGGGATCTATTCCGTAATTTCCGCTTCCCATCAAAGCCTCTCCACTCAACTTTAGTAAAACTCGATTATACTTCATTAATATTTATTTTATTACAGAATCTCGAATAAGAGCTCTTTCTGAAGGGTTAAATTACAAAGTTTATTTCTTTTATTTTGATAATTATTAGAATAGAAATTAACAAGCAAAAAAAAAGCTACCTGATTGGTAGCTTTTTTTTATTTTATTGTTTTTTATTTCATTGAAAATCTTTTCATTGAAACAACCGTTAGATCTTTTGAGGCCTCTGCTAAATATTGCTTAATAGATTTCTTATTATCTTTAATAAAAGCTTGGTTCAACAGGGTGTTTTCCTTGAAAAACTTTTTCAATTTACCTTGAGCAATCTGGTCAATCATCTTTTCAGGCTTTCCTTCTTGTCTTAGTAATTCTTTAGCAATTTCAATTTCTTTATCGATGATTTCTTGTGACACACCCTCCTCATCAATTGCAACAGGAGCCATTGCCGCGGCTTGCATAGCGCAATCCTTAGCATAAATTTGATCAACTTCTTCACTTAAACCTATAAGAGTTGCTATTTGATTTCCTGGATGATTGTATCCATAAACCGTTTCTCCTTCAACAACTTCGTAATAAGATAATTCTAATTTCTCACCAATTACACCAGTTTGTTCGGTAACCTTTTCAGCAACAGTGATTCCATCAATTGAAGACGAAAGCAATTCTTCCAAATTGGAAGCACCATTTTCAATCGCTACATCTAAAAAGGACTCAACCAATTTTCCAAAGTCCTCATTCTTTGCAACGAAATCTGTTTCACAATTAAGCACAAGAAGATAACCTTTCTTACCGGAAACCTTGGCTAAAGCATACCCTTCGGAAGCCTCTCTATCAGCTCTTTTATTTGCTAATTTTTGTCCTTTTTTTCTTAAATAGTCGATTGCTGCATCAAAGTCACCATCGGACTCTTGTAATGCCTTTTTACAATCCATCATACCAGCACCAGTTTGCTTTCTTAATTTGAAAACATCTTTTGCACTAATTTCAGCAGTTGCCATTTTATCTTTTTTTGAATGTATAATTATATCAATTAAGCCTCGTTCTCGTCTGCTACTTTTTCAGTTTTCTTTGCAGCCTCCTTAGTAGCCTTTCTTTCCTCTAAACCTGCTGCTATAGAAGAACAAACCACATCTAAAATTTTTGCTACAGATGCAGAACTGTCATCATTTGCTGGTATTGCGAAATCAACCTCATTAGGGTTTGAGTTTGTGTCAACAATTGCAAATGTTGGAATACCCAACTTTTTTGCTTCGGCTACAGCAATATGTTCCTTATGAATATCTACTATGAATAAGGCAGCTGGTAACCTATTCAAATCAGAAATAGAACCAATCGTTTTGTTTAACTTATCTTTTTGTCTTGACTTAGATAAACGCTCTCTCTTTGAAATCTTTTCAAAAGTTCCATCTTTCTCCATCTTTTCCAAAGAATTAAGCTTTCTCACTGCTTTTCTTACAGTTGCAAAGTTGGTAAGCATCCCCCCTGACCATCTCTCAGTAATGAAAGGCATGTTAATTTGTTCAACTTTCTGAGCCGTTAAATCTTTTGCTTGTTTTTTAGTAGCAACAAAAAGAATCTTTTTACCTGATTTTGCAATTTGATTTAAAGCAGCCGACGCTTCCTCAAGTTTTGCAACAGTTTTGTTTAAATCAATTATATGAATCCCATTCTTTTCCATGAAAATGTAAGGAGCCATATTCGGATTCCATTTTCTTGTTAAGTGTCCAAAATGACACCCAGCTTCTAATAACTCTTTATAATTTGCAGTAGCCATATTCTAAATAATTCTTTAATTCGTAGTTTACTATTAACGCTTCGAGAATTGGAATTTCTTA
>MDTD01107228.1_pt1 | contig 20006 bp, 17 predicted proteins | sample 811221 | NCBI WGS metagenome assembly MDTD01 (sample SAMN05326646, study PRJNA326480) | marine metagenome | isolation source: seawater | place: Pacific Ocean: South West | collected 2011
CACCAAACCAGGGCCAGCAGACCGGTATTCCACCGCGAATCGGTTCACCATCGGCATACATGCTTTCACGGCTGAGCCAGAGCAGGTCGGTTTTGCCATTGGGGGTGAAACTGAGCACGTGACCTCCATGCAGGGCAATTGACGCACTGGCATGTGGATTGGTGATTCGGGCAACGGTAAGGCCACCTGGGCCTGGCTCAAACTGAAGATGATTCGGAATGGCAAACTGGTCGTTTAATTCTTTCAAGGACATCATGGATCCCTAACCGGGTTCGGATTGCATCGGTTGATGAAGCGTCTAATTTATCGGCCTTGGAAACGGACAGGCTCCGTTCTTGTATCGCCGCAACCTCTCCAGGTCAGAGTCTTCATTATGATCATGAAATTACTCATCATGCGTCACGCAGAGTCGCTCTCGAAAGCGGCGGCGAAGACACGCTACGATGCAGACCGACCCCTGTCAACTATCGGCAGAGAGCAGGCAAGGCAAGTTGGCGGTATGTTGACTTCGATCCATGCATCGCCTACACCGATCATCTGCAGCCCGTTTGTGCGCACTCAGGAAACCGCCAAACTGATCAATCAGCAGTTGGAAAGCCCTGTGCCGATTTTGCCCCTTACCATTCTTGCACCTGGAAGCAGTACAGATGAAATTCTGCGGGCGTCGATCAATTATGCAAACCCTACTCAGAAATGGGTGTTGGCGGTCCTGCATGAACCTGATGTCAGTTTGATTCTGGGAACGTGGCTTTACCCGGATAAGAAATATCCGTTCGAAATTTACGAAGGGGACCTTTTTGCCGTCAATGTAAAAATTGGCCATGGCAAAAGCCAGGGTCAGTTGATGTTCTATTATTCACCCAGTCAGTTGAACCAGGCTTGAGTCAAAATAGTTCGTGATGATCGTGGCAGTCATCTGGTTTGGCTGTAAGGTAGGCTTTCCCACTGCGTTGCCAGTATCAACCTTGCGGTTACATCAGCCTGTATACGCAGAGCGTTCAGCTTTTGTAATCGCGTCAGTTCACGATCTGCATGACAGGGAAATCCGGCGAAGAGCACTTCTTCAATCTTCAGAGTCTGATGGTCAAACGTCCATTTCGATATTATTACCTGCGCGTCATGCGCCAGACCGGCACTCCAGATATGATTGCCGGAGGGATGGCCTTGGGTTTGTTTTGTGCACTGGTTGTACCACCTGGATTGCAGATTGCGGTCGCGATCTTGTTGGCTTTTATTTTTAAATTGAATCGTATTGCCTCACTGGCTGGCTGTTTGATTACCAATCCTCTCACCTGGCCCCCCATACTTTATCTGCAGGTTCGGTGCGGGTCTCTGATCACGGGTGACAATCCTCCAGTCCGTGGTGATTTTGATTCCATGTGGGATTATATGAGAGCAATCGGGCACGACGGCGCATTGATTCGAAGTTACCTTCTTGGTTCAGTTATCAGCGGCATTATGGCAGCTCTCATTGGTTACTTCCTGACCAGGTTCCTGGTCGAGCAATTCCGGCGGCGCAAAGCAAAGCGCGATGCCATTCGGCAAGCACGTATGGCCCGGCAGGCCGAAGATTCACCACCACCACTCTGAGTGCATTTCCCGCACAATCGGCAATAACTGGCAAGCGATCTGGCCAGCAGGTACATTCCCCATATGCGCAAACGTTTTAAGAAAATCGGTCTCTGGTACAAGTATATCCCCACTGCTTTGACCATTGGCAATTCCCTGATCGGCTTCGCGGCAATCCTCAATTGCCTGCATCTATACGGTCCGGCCGGTGAATCGGACTGGAAAGGTTACCTGACTCGCAGCGCCGGGCTGATCATCTTTGCCATGGTTTTCGACATGCTGGATGGCTGGGCTGCCCGTATGCTCAATGCCACCAGCGAACACGGCATGCAGATGGATTCGCTGGCCGACATGGTGACATTTGGCGTCGCACCCGCAGTGCTTGTTGCCGTTATGGCGGATAATGCGTTTCTGGATGTTGTACCGAAACAGATTGTCTGGCTGATGAGTGCGGTCTTTCTGGCGTGTGTGGCCTGTCGACTGGCATTGTACAATGTATTGGCCATGAACCCGATTCCGGAAGGAAAACCAAAGTCCAAATCTTTTCACGGGTTACCATCTCCCGGTGGGGCTGCAGCCGTATGCAGCATGGTTCTCCTGCTGAGCCTGGAATCGTCCCTCGGTTTGATCGTCCAATTGCTTCCCTGGTATGTCGGCGTTCTCGGATTCCTGATGGTCAGTCCTATCCCTTATTTCCATGTGGGCAAATGGCTTGGTTCGAAACGGCGCAATACGGTCAAAATTCTGGTGGTAATCGGTGTCGCCCTTTGTTTCAAATGGGAGGGCATCCTGACCACCGCCATTCTGGTCAATGGTTATGTCCTCTCCGGGCCTCTCTATGCGATCTTCCGCTGGCTGGTGCCTCCAGCTGGCCCGGACGATGATGAACTTGAAGAGGAACTGGTTGCCGAATAATCATGCCTGAGTTACCCGAAGTCGAAACCGTGACCAATGCTTTGCGCCCACACTTGACCGGGCGCACCATTCTGGGCGTAAAGACCTATACCGCAAAACTGCGCTATCCACTCAATCTTGAAGGCAGACCGGAGATTCTGAATCAGCGCATCACCAAAGTCTGGCGACGTGGACGGTATTGTCTGGTGGATCTGGAGAGTAACCACACCATTCTTGTGCACCTGGGGATGACCGGCTCTTGTCGCATCGTGGCTCCAGACGAGCCTCGCTTGAAGCATGAGCATGTAGTCTTTTCTCTGGATAATGGCCTGCAATGGCGGTACAAGGATGCTCGTAAGTTTGGCGACGTTTCGGTTCATCCTATTGAGGCAACTGGAAAAGCCCCAGCCTGTCTGGATTCGCTCGGACCTGAACCATTTGATGAAAGCTTCGACGGCAACTTCCTGTTTCTTGCAGCAAAAGGCAAAAAGACTGCCATCAAAACTTTTATCATGAATAATGCGATTGTGACCGGAGTAGGCAACATCTACGCCAGCGAATCCCTTTTTCGTGCCGGTATCCGCCCGGATATTGCCGCCGGTCAGGTGAGTCGGGAAAGATTGGATTGCCTGGCGCAACATATTCGCGACGTGCTGGCAGCAGCCATTAAGGCAGGCGGAACAACGATTATCGATTTCGAGACCGTGACAGGCGAAGAAGGTTGGTTTTCTCGTGAGCTGCAGGTATACGGCCGCGACGGTGAGGCATGCCTGCGATGTGCGGCTGGCGTGATTCGAAAATTTGTACAGACCGGGCGTTCCAGTTATTACTGCCCAAATTGCCAGAGCTGACCATGAAATAGCGTATTCGTGCGACTAAGGCTTGCACATCGCAGGAAGTCATGGCAGTTAGTATGCACGTTTTGCGTGCATTGCTGGCATCAACTTTCCTTCCGCAGACAATTTTCATGAGCCTGATGACTTCGAGCCCTTCCTTCCGCTTCATCAATTACAGTGGCACATACATGCTTCGCCTGCAGAAGGCGGAGGATTTGGAAGCGTTGCCGCAACTGGAAGAACCCTTTTGGATTGCGACCAGTGCCCCCTGTCATCAATTACGCTGTGATCCTGTTTTCCTCAACTTTCTCGACCATGATCTTGATGGTCGTATTCTCAGCCGCGACCTGCGGCGTGTGCACCGTTGGTATACCCAGCGGTTGAGTAACCTGCAAGGTGTAACCGAAGGCAAGGACGTACTTGAGTTAAGCGATCTTTCCGCCACGCCTGAAGCAGATGCCTTGCGAACTGCGGCAGAACGTATCCTGGCGAATATCGGAATGCCGGACTCTCGTACGATTACCCTGGCACAGATTCGTAATCATACATCATACAGAGAAAGCGGTAAGCGCAATGGAGATGGTGTCATCACCCCGGAATCCATTGCCGATGATCCTGAACTGGCAACCTTTGTCTCGGATATCATTGACAGCATCGGTTCCGATAGTGACACCAATGGTGAAAAGGGCGTAACTGCTGAGCGCCTTGCTTCTTTCCTGAAGCAGGCGACGGAATTGCTGGCATGGCGTGCACGTGCGGAAGAAAGCAGCGATGATGATGTCTCCTTATTCCCATTAGATGAGGCAACAGCGTCCTGCTTTGGTGAGTTGGTCAAGATTCGGCCTGTCATGGAGCATTATTTCCGACTTTGTCGCCTGGAAATGGTTAACGACATGCTGTCTCGCGAGACACCGGTCATGAAAATTCCAGTTGAAACGATGGAAGATCCTGCTGCCATCGACTCCATGCTGCATAAAGCTCCGATAGCCCGACCGATTGCTCGTCAGGCATTGCCATTGGCTGGAATCATCAATCCTGAATTCTCCGCACAGCTTAAAAGCTTCATCACCCGGGTCGCGATGCCGGTCCTGGGTGAAGACTGGGACGCACAGGAAGTGACCTTGGCGCAATGGCAGGCTATTAACCATGCTTTCGCCGTCTACGAAGAATGGCAGCTGGCCAAGACAGGCGGCGATGTGGAAAAATTGGGGCCAGACAAGCTCAAGTCTTATACGTCTGGTGATTTTGCTGCGCGCCTTCAAGAATTAATCGATGAAGATGTGCAGGTAGGCAAAGAACTCGCGGTGGTCAAGGACCTGGAAAACCTGGTTCTCTGCCAGCAGGGCTTCCTGGAAATCGCCAATAATTTTGTCAGTTTCCACAATTTATATGACCCCGATCAACGGGCTCTTTTTGAAATCGGACAGCTCATTATTGGTGGTCGCGTCTTCAACTTCAATATGAAGGTGAACGACATCAATGCCCATTCAAAGCTTGCCACCTCTGCTGGTATGCTGCTCCTGTACTCGGAAGTAACCAGTTCAGATAAAGCAGAGACCTATTATATCGTGACACCGGTGACCTCTATGACCCTGGGTCGATTAGGACCGGAGCGTCGTGGCGTTTTGTTTGATCTGAAGGGTAGGGAATGGGATGTCAGGGTTGTCAAAATCGTTGATAACCCCATCAGTTTGTGGAATGCGATTTGCCGTCCTTTTGTGCGTCTGGGAAATACGATTGGCGAAGCATTCAACAAGATCGTTGCTGGGTCAGAAAAGACCCTGATGACCGGGGTTACCACACAGCTTGGGCAAGTCGAAAAAGGGGTTCAGTCTGGTATTGCCGATGCCCCAAAAGCCGCTTCTACTCCTCCTCCGGCACCTGCACCCGATGCTGACGCGTTACCAGATGCCAGACGGTCCGGGGGAGCTCGTGACTGGATGGTCAGTGGGAGTATTGCGATGGCAGCTCTTGGATCTTCTTTTGCCTTCGTCGCACAGAAACTGTCCCAGATCGAATATCCCAAATTGATGCTGTTACTGCTGACAGGCCTTGGCGTTGTCCTCGTGCCGACGGTAATTATTGCCTGGATTCGCCTGCGTCGCAGGAACCTTGGCGGTCTGCTTGAAGCGTCCGGTTGGGCAATTAACGCCGAAATGCGCATCACGTCGCGGCTGGCGAAAGTGCTGGCACCCAAGCCAAAGCATCCTGCGGGTTTTATTACCCAGAGCCGCGATATCAGCCTGGAATACATGGAGCGGTTGCAACGACGTGCCGAAGTACTTTTTATTGATGAATCTGAGCAGGATCTGGCACCCGGTTTTCCCAAAAAGGAAGAAAAAGCGATTCCAGAAGACAATAAACCTCCAGTTGATATCGTTTCACTGGGGTCGGAAGAGGACGTTGAAGCCACAACTGCTGGCGACAAGCCCCCTTCCAACAGCACCGATCTGACCCTCAAGCCACCGGAAGATCATCTACGTCGCTAATCTGCCAGAAAAGGCCTTTCCCATGCTGTTTTTGCGCTCGCTTCTGCTTTGTATGCTTTTCGCCCTCTCTATCAACGCTTTCGCAGGCAGCAAACCGGCTTCTTCTGCATCCTCCTGGCAAATTCCGGATACCGGAGTTGTTACCTTTTACAGCGACCGGTCGGTTATCCGGGAACCTAAAAAAGGAGATCGCTTTTTCGGTCAGGATGCCCAGTATCAGCAACATTCACCAGGCTACAAAGATAATGGTGATGGCACGGTGACGGATCTGGTTACCGGGTTGATGTGGCAAAAGGATATGGGGGAAAAGTTGACCTATGCGGAAGTTTTCAAAAAAGCCCGCTCCTGTCGGACAGGTGGTTATGATGATTGGCGGGTTCCCACCATCAAAGAGCTTTATTCCTTAATTCTGTTTACCGGTAGAATGATACCCGGCAGAATTACGCCCTTCATTGATACCCGCTATTTCAACCAGCCATTTGGCGATGTCGCACGAGGCGAACGGGATATTGATGCCCAGACCTGGAGCGCCACCAAGTACAAAGGGACAACGATTCACAATGAGGAATCGGTCTTTGGTGTCAATTTTATTGATGGCAGGATCAAAGGATACCCGCTTTCTCATCCACGGGATCGGCGGCCAAACAAACTATTCGTACGCCTTGTACGTGGCCAGACCGGATATGGAACCAATCATTTTGTGGACAACGGCGACGGTACGATCACCGATACCGCCACCGGATTGATGTGGCAAAAAGACGACAGCCAGAAAGGCATGGATTGGGGAGATGCCCTGGCTTATGCAGAAAAACTGAAGTTGGCAGGTCATGATGACTGGCGGCTCCCGAATGCCAAGGAACTACAGAGCATTGTGGACTATACCCGTTCACCACAAGTGACTCGTACGGCAGCAATCGACCCGGTCTTTATGATTTCGTCCATCAAAGATCCACAAGGTAAAAAAGACTATCCGTTTTTCTGGAGCGGCACGACCCATCTGGAAGGGCGAAATCCATTCGATCACGCAGTTTATGTTGCCTTTGGTTCTGCGCAAGGCAAGATGCACGGTCGACTACAGGATGTGCATGGTGCTGGTGCGCAACGTAGCGACCCTAAATCAGGCAGGGCCTCAGATTATCCCCAATACTTCGGTCCGCAGGGTGACATTCGTTATGTTTTTAACTATGTCCGTTGCGTCCGTAATGTGGACAGCACGAAGTAATTTTGTTTGTGGGTTACATAATTACCATTTGGAAGATGATTCTCCTATAGGATGAGCTCTCATTATAAGATACACTATTACCAGTATCGAGACTTCTATCCATATAAGTACAGGAGAAGATATCATGGACACGCAAGTTCTGTTTGAAGCAGATAAAGATGGTTACTACAATTGCCGGATTCCGGGAATCGTGGTGACTGCGAGTGGCGTCATTCTGGCGTATTGTGAATCAAGGCAAGGTAACGGTGGCGATTGGGATCCCATTGATATTCGTCTCAGACGCAGTCTTGATGGAGGAGAAACCTGGGAACCTGCATGTATCATTGTAGATCATCTGCAGTATTCCCAGACCGTCAACAATGTGGTCATGATCGCCGATCAGCAATCTGGGCGGGTTGTGGTTTTGTTTTGTGTGGAGTATGCCCGAGCCTATAGGATGTACAGTGATGATGATGGGGCTACCTTCAGCGAACCGGAAGAGATCACCCATGCCTTTGATCGCATTCGCGATACTTACCCGTTTGATGTACTGGCAATTGGTCCTGGACATGGTATTCAGCTCCGTTCCGGGCGTATGGTCGCACCGATCTGGGTTTCTCCATCCCACAGTCACCGACCGAATCGTTGTGGTACCATTTTCAGCGACGACGAAGGAAAGACTTGGCAGGCTGGAGAGCTGTTGCCGGAAACCTTCCCGAACTGCAATGAATCTACTGTCGTTGAAATGGCTGATGGCCGGGTGATGATTAATTGTCGGAATCAGGATATTGCCAATGTGGTACCAGATCCGAATGATTTATATCGGGTAACCAGTATCAGCCGTGATGGGGCCAGAGACTGGTCTGAACCGAAACGGGATCGCAACCTGCCTGATGCTATCTGCTTTGGCAGTTTGTGCCGGTATGACGATAATACCATTTTGTTCAGCAATGCCACCAATCAACATTGTACGGGGATGTGGCATCCTGATCGCACACATCTGACGGTTCGTGTCAGCCAGAACGATGGCAAGACCTGGATTGCCTCCCGGCTGATTGGCGATGAAAAGACGATCATGGGTTACAGCGACCTGGCCGTAAGGGAGGGCAGCATCCTGCTGTTGCACGAGCTCGCCGAAGACAGCTCGAAGCCGTGGCAAGACTCACTTTATCTCACCCGCTTTTCGCTGGATTGGCTCCTGAACGCATAAGGTCTGAGTCCAGAAGGGATTTATAGGAGTACGAGATTCTGATATTCAAAAAAGCAATGCATTCACTTTACACAATAATTGCTCGCTCAAGTGCATCATAAATTGTGCTATTTAGGAGGCCAGGAGTCCAATTGCAGGCCTGAAGTGACCGAAAATGGACCATCATGGATGAATACGGTGAAATTGTGATAACCCATAGTGGAATTCGCCCAGCACAATTTTCTGCGTACACGAGTCCAATATGCAAATAATGGGAAGTAGAGCTTTACAACAACGAGGAGAATGGCAGGAAAATTGCGGTAGGAGCGCGGACCCGAGTTTCCGCCGTTTGTCCTGCAAAACCATTTGAAGCTTTAGTCACTGTTTCATACACTATATATGGCGCAGGGCAGGAAATGGATACTGATCTGACCACATCCTTTCCGAGACCTATCAATGACGAACAATGACCTTTTGACTGAACGAAACAGGAACAGCTTCACATTGCTGGAGTTGCTGCTGGTCATTAGCATCATTCTGATCCTGGCAGCAATGCTTCTTCCTGCGCTGGGACGTAGCCGCGAGAAAGCTCGAATCACCCGTTGGGCAAGTGGCATTCGCAACATGATGGTCCACGATGATCTGGCTCTCCTGTACGATATGGAAGATCAGGATCTTGGAGCGGCGATTGTTGCAAACAAGGCTCAGGGCTTTTCCATCGAAAATTATCATGCAGCAAACTTCGACCTGGATAATGTCGGAATACGGCCTGCCTTTGGACGCTGGCAGGGAAAAGGAGCCACATATCATTCAGGCAGCGGTTTTCTGGAACGTACAAACTTGAATGGTCTGCCGGAAATGGACCGCGACTTTTCGGTGATTGCCTGGGTAAAGTTCAATTCAGTATCCACGGTCCAGAACATCATTACTCTCTCAAATGGAGTCGATACCGGTTGGCAGTTAGGACTACGCAATCGTAAAATCACTGTCTGGCGCAAAGGAGGATCAATCCTTGTTCAGGCAGAAGAAGACACCTACCCAGATGAGTGGATTCAGATTGGCTATACCTTTGGCAACAGTGAGCATAAGCTTTATATAAACGGTGAAATGATCAAGTCCAGCCATGTTGCCGGAGATGTGGGAACCATCAGCCGCATCAATCTTGGTCGTTGGGCTGGAGGTATCGAATACCTGCAGGGCCGCATTGATGAGTTGATGTACTTTAATGACGATATCGACGCGATCACCATCCGGGATGACTATCGCAACGGACGCCCCTGATCACCCATTCCAATAAGAACAACTTTGGTCTCCCATTGTCGATTGCGCCTGTTCTGCTGGTCACCTATAGTAAGGCGTTATGAACTGATGCTGACAGGAGACATTATTGGCCACACGACCAACTGAGCCGGACTGGGATCACTCTGAAGAGTGGGACGAATTTGAGTGGGAACGAGCGCTGAAACATAGCGATCACGTTGCCGCACGCTATTTCCGAATGCTGGATCGCTTTGGGGACCTGCCCGATGCCGAATCCTTTATTGCGGGTCGCCTTGGTGAACAGAACTTCTTCGAATTTCAGGATGAAACCTTCTATAATTACGAAGACTGGGACGAGGGCGAAGACAGCGAAGCTGAGGAAGAAGAGGAAGAGGGCGATAACATGCCCGGAAGCCAGAGTGTAGGCCCCGGTGATACTTACTATTTCGAGGCTTGTCCGGTCTATCAGCGTGCTAGGCAGATTGCGTTGGGCTGGTGCAATATTCAGGCATCGGTGCTCAAGCCGGAAGACCGGCAGTGGGGGCTGGGAGTCTTGTTTCGTCTGGGACGAATCCTGAATTATCTGTCGATCTGCATTGGTGACGGGACGTTTGAGCGGGTTCCGGCATCGATTGCTTTTGCTAAACGGGCGATGGCAGAGACCAATGATATTCTGGGCCAGATTGATGAACGCACTAAGCGAGTGGCCAGTTATCGCTCGATTCTGAAACTGATCCGAGAGCATCTGTTGGAGACGCATGATATGATGGTGACACTGCTTTTTGATCTGCGCAAGCGGGAAGATGATATGCCCGAGGATGACGCGGATGATGATACCGATGTGGCCGATGATGAAGATTGATGAGCGGTTGTCATGACGCAGAATGGCGATACGACATATAGCCTGCTGGACTCGGGTAATGGCCGCAAGCTGGAGCGTTTTGGGAAATTTGTAGTGGACCGGCCGGCGGCAGCGGCGGTCTGGCGTCCGAAATTGCCGGACAGCGAATGGGCAAAAGCGGATGCGCGGTTTGTGCGTGAAGGTGCCAATGAATGGTCAAAAAAACGGTTGCCAAATACGTGGGTAACCCGACTGGACGGGCTTTCTTTTCTGACCAAGCCGACGGACTTTGGGCATCTAGGCCTTTTCCCAGAGCATCTGGCCGCTTGGCGCTGGATGGATTGCTGCATCCGGCAGGCAAAGCGGGACGTGAATGTCCTGAATCTGTTTGCCTATACAGGTGCAGCCTCGCTGGCCGCGGCACGAGCTGGGGCCACGGTGACTAATCTGGATGCAGCCAGGCGAATTACGGATGAGGCACGCGAAAACGCCGCGAAAAATAAGCTGGAGGACAGACCCATCCGTTGGATTGTGGATGATTGCCTCAAGTTTCTGCGGCGTGAAGTGCGTCGGGAGCGTCACTACGATGGCTTTATTATGGATCCACCCAACTATGGCCGCGGCGCAAAGGGGGAAGTTTTTAAGATTGAGGAAAATCTGACCGAAATACTCGATCTTTGTCGTCAGCTTTTCAGCCCCCAACCACTGTTCATGATCCTGACCTGCCATGCCAATGGCTATACGCCGTTGATCCTGCAGCATCTGGTGGATGAAACGGTTGCGCCCCTCCGCATGGCGGGGACCAGTTATTCGGCAGAGATGTGCCTGGAAGGTGGTGCAGGGGTTTTTCCGTTGCCGATTGGGGCCGCGGCAGTCTGGCACAGCCAGGACGTGAATATCCCGTATCCCCTGCACAATCACGACTGACAGAACAGCCGTATTCGGTTGAGCAGTCACAAGGAGCAAAAAGCCATCAAATAACTCAGTACCATCCCTTATCGGGAAGTCGATGCACGTACTACCAGTTTCGGTGGGATGAAATAGGATGAGCAAGTGCGCTCATCGGGAGGCTGGTTGATTTTTCCCAGCAGTAATTGAGCTGCTTTTGCACCAATTTCTCTTGGGAATTGTCTGATAGACGATAGTGTCGGGCTCATGTTGGCGGCAAAAGGCAGGTCACCAACTCCCAGAATCGCGATATCTTTTCCAGGTATCAATCCTTTTTGGGCGACAATCCCATAAAGTGAACTGGCCAGATGGTCATTGGCACAAAAGACTGCCGAAGGCATGGTATCTTCAAGCATCTCGTGGGTAGCCTTGCCGCAGGTGGTGAATGATGGCTCTTCAATCGCAGTATAGGCTACAGTGGCCTGCTGTATCTCCTGCTCAAAACCAGTACGACGCTGTCGGGCAGTGCTGGCAAAACCAGGGCCAGCAATATGCGCGATGGAATTGTGTCCCATAGCCAGCAGATGTTTTGCTGCAAGTTGTCCGATCATGGAGTCATCAGAACCGACAAAATCAGCCAGGTGGCAATTTGGCAATTGCCGGTCAATCGCTACGAATGGCAGGCAATGGTCGCGTATTTCATGGAGATAATCATCACTGGCCTCATCTTCCGTCGGCACTATAATGATACCGTCGACTCGACGATCCACCAGACGATGAATCACTTCCACCTCACTTGGTCCTCGCCATGAGCCGTCCTGATTGCGGTACACGCACTGCACCATTGGCACGATATCATGTTTGCAGATCTCATCATGGATACCGCGCATGATCAAGGCAAAAAACGGGTCGCTCCCCATCGGAATCATCAAACCGATATTTCCGGTACGTCCAGTCTGGATGCCGCGCACCAACAGGTTGGGTCGATATTTCATCTCATCAGCGACTGCCAGCACCCGTTGACGGGTTTCTTCCGAAACATCATCCCGCCCTCTGAGTGCCTTCGAGACAGTCGCCAGTGAAACATTTGCTTTTCGAGCAATATCCTTCAGCCCCAATACCATAGTCATCAGCTCCTGTGCTAGTACGGTTGACGTACCATAGCATGAAAGAACCAACCCGACCATAACCGTGTCGAAAGTATTTAAGTTCCAATGTTTCTATTTTGCTGCCTGAGTACTGTTGTTACCCGATTCAGTTTTCTCAAGTCGGACTTCTTTTGCTGACCAAGATGGCATGACCGGTGTAACGGGAAAGATTCCCTGTCCCGCGGTCAGTGATTGAAACGGCCCTGGAGCACGTCCTCTGGTTTGACCATGATAGTCCCGTGTAACCTTCTGCAGGGCTTCTGCATCAGCACTTTTTGATTTCGCGACCATCACAGCCATAGCTTTTTGTATGCCATCCGGCCATTCATCTGGAAGGTTTAGTTCTGCCACTGCCTGAGGGACTTCCCACTCGAAATTAAGTTCACGAGGCCTCAGAATCATATAGCGGTCTTTCAGTGAAAAAGGCGATACCGAATGCACATCCCATTCCAGTACCTGTTTCCACGTTGGAAGGCTCATGACAAGGGTATCTTCATCCTTCCATTGACGGGTATGCCAATCTTTCGTGACAGAGAGTGCAGTCCCAAAGGGTTCCCATCCGGCAGGTGGGTGAGCAGGAGACCGAGCTGTTTCAAACAGACCACCTGCACGTTTTGGGTCATTGGTCTGTTCCAGCAGAATCATCTCAACCGGTCCCGGGTCATAGAAGTGTGTCCCCCCTCCATACACATTCCAGTCACAGTAGTTGCCCTTGTTCTGGGCATCTGTTACCGGCAGGCCGATTGCTGCAGTGTAGTTGCCCAGAATCAGATTGGCGTAAATGATGTTGGCGCTGGTCTCCGCCTTTTGTGAGACAGGACGTACATTGCGCATCAGTACTCCTACTCCACTATTCCGAATGATCAGATTGTGCGCTGCAATCACCCCGGATGCATCATGCGCGTATATGCCGTGGCCACTGCGTGTTCCGCCTATCACATTGTGATCGATCAGAAAGGGGCCCCATCCCTTTTCGGCAAAGACCCCACTGAGCTTATTGTTGACAACCAGATTTCGCGTCACTCTTGAATTGGTGAAATGGGTATCGATCCACATGCCAAAAGCTTCGTTATCGCGGATGATATTACCCTCAATCAGTGCGTTCGCGCTGGCATGCAGCTTGATTCCAGCCTGCTCCCACCAGCCGGCATTGATGCCAGGAGTGATATCGAGATTGTTGTTGCGCTCAATCAGGCTATTTCGGACGACCAGTTCACGGGTGGAGTATCCTGCAATACCGCACAATCCATTGTCGGAAATTGTACAACTACGAATTTCAATATTCCGGGAAGTACGCATGCCTTTGGGCTCAACAATATCACCCCAAGTTTCTCCCCCCACATCAAGACCGATTGTACTGGCATGGCGAATCGTGCAGTTCTCGATCAACCAGGACTTTCCGCTCCTTGTACTGACAATGCCTGCTTGTGGAAATGGCCCTTGGTTTGCAGCTCGTTCAAAGGTAATTCCCCGAATCTCCAGAAAGCTTAAGCCACGCTTTTCCGGGACAAAGCACTGGGCGCGGGTGGTGATCTCGACAGGAGCGGTTGCAGGTGAAGTGCCAATAGGAAAGTGTACCAGCAATTCGTTACCATCAGCCGATACCAGAAAAGAGCCTGGAGCCAGTAGCAAGCCTTCCAAACTGACGGCCTGTGTTAAGTGCTGCTCTCCTGCAAAAACCAGCCCCAGAGTACGAGGAAGCGTACGCTCGGGGCCATCATAGATTGCCTTGCGGGTGTAAGTATCAAAAGTCTCTTCTCCTTCTGTCGTCTTGGTTGTCTGCTTTGGTGGCCATGGTCTGGCGGCTGGTGAACGGCTGGTCTTGGTCCTCATATTGCTGACGATGATTTTGGTATGAAAGGGATTACCAGGACAGGCATACCCATCCGACCATGGCATGCGATACTCAGAGAAAAGGTTTGGTGGGAGAGCTGTCGCATAGAAGACTGATCCATTCTTCTCTTTTCGATCCCAAGGACCGTTAAGCAGATCCGTCCCACGTACAACCGGTCTGGCACCTGGTGCCGCTTCAAATATCAAGGGTTTACCGGCTTCTCCACCTTTTGAAGGGCGGATAGTTTCCCGGTAGATGCCATCTCCAATCAGGATGCGATCTCCAGGACCAGCGAGTCTAGTTGCTACAGAAATTCGTTTAAAGGGATGTTGTTTGGAGCCATCCCCGGTATCGAATCCCTTTTCGGCATCAATATAATAGGTGCGACCTTCTGAGGAATCTGGCATAGCACTCTTCAATGGGAGTGAAGTCAGCATCAGAAGTACAATGGTGAGTGTGGGTACAATGGGAATTGAACGCATTGGGTTGCTTTCTTTTTGTCCTTACATGGTTCAGGCAGTCAACCCGATTGCTCCGGTCGACTGCCAAATGAGTGAAGAAATGTCGCAGAGTCAGGATGCTCTGTCGTTAACGCTGGTAGTAAACTCCATCAAATTCGAGATCGCCTTTCAGCGTTCTACCAGCTGCAGAATAGATCCTCAAGCCCAGCGTATTGGTGCTCTCGTCCAGAACGAATGAGGGTGCTGCCACCACGCCGCCGTTATTCTTGATGATGTCGTAAGTAGTCATGGAAGAGCCATTCCAGTTAACCATGGCGGAATAGTAGACATGGTCATAAGAGCCCGTCGTCAATTGTACGGTTACCCGTCCATTGAGCTTATCAGGCAGCTCAAATAGCTCAACCGTGTTGTAACCGGTCGAAGTAGAGGTATTGAGCGGATAGGCAAAGCCCTTGAGGGTCGCCCCGGTATAGCTTGAGTTTCCGACAAAACTGAGGATCGTGGTCGGGGTGGTATGGGAGACGATTTTCTCAGTCATTGATCCATTGCCAGCTTCGAGCAAAGTGGGACAGTCCCTGGTGAAGGTCGTCCCATGGATACGGCCTTTTAGATTGCGGATTGCTACTGTGCAGTCTTCAATCAGATTATTATCAAAGGAAATTCTGGTCGTGGACGGAGCATTCAGCCCATATCCAAAACCAACAATGCGATTGGCGGTAAAGACACAGCTGTTGATGATTCCGTTGCTGTCATAAACCAGCATAATGCCATTGCCCTGATGGTAGGATGCGGAATCTTTCACAAAGACATTTCCATTCAGGAGGATCGGATCAGCAGCGCTCCGGTTCAGGATACGGGCACCATCCTCCATGCATCTTACAAAGACATTATTGCCAGCGGTGATATTCTCCTGGTCATCCTCAATATGCAGGGCTTCCTGTCGGGAGACCTTAGCGATATTGCCGACAATGGTCATATCCTTCCCCTCCGCGATGCCAATGGAAAAACCCGCACTGGAACTGGTACCATCTTCACCCCCATAGAGGGTATTGCCGATGATTTTCACCCCGCGAAACTGACCCGAGGTGGTATTGATCTCAATGGCATCAGCAGTAGGTGAATAAATGGTACTGTTGATGATATCGGCATTATCGCCGGTCAGGTTGCTGTTCAGCAGCACCCCGTAGTAGTTCGGTATGCCGCTTGTGGCCTGCACATCCTTATCTGAAATGCGGATATCGTCCGTATTTGCAGAGTTGAAATTCTGGGAGCCAACAACTTCAAGGTCACCAGAGAAGAGAAAAGTAGAGGTAAATGAAGTAATAATTGTGAAAACTGTCAATAAAAATTTAATTTTCATGGATTTGCTTTCCTTGGGATTGATTGTTGGATGCTAAATCTGTCTGCTATACAGAGAACCAGGGCTCGGTGGGGGATCGACCTGGTAAATCTCCCCCACAGATGATCATTTAAGGCCTTATTTGTGCCAGCGGAATGCGTACCCGCCATATTTGCCAAGATATGTGCCGCTGGCTGATCCTTTGGGGTTTTCGATCCAATCAATTGACTTGAATTCGCAATGCCCATCTACAAACAGCGTATTCGCGCCAAGCGCATGATGTCGATTGTCGCTGTATTGCTTGTATACAAAAGGGGTCTTATGCCAGATCGCATAGTAACTTTTATGGTCCAAGGCAAGGAGAGATTTTGTCGCATCTGAAGCATCATCCAATCGGAAGCGCCCATGTTCATGAAACCAGATATTGCTGGCACCACCCCACTGTGGACTCATATAACCAATAGGATGCAATAACATCGCATTTACCCCATAGCTGAAATGAGTGTCCTTGCTGCGTTCTGGACATCCCTCTTTGGTGCGAGCAGCAAGCCATTTTCCAGAGGGAGTCCATCCTCCATTTTCGTCAGCCCAAAGAAATATGTCCATGCCAAATTGCTTTTGTCCTTCGAGGCAGGCAACCTCTCGCGCTTTGGATCTGGCTTGGCTTAATGCAGGAAGTAATAGCGATGCTAGTATTGCTATAATGCTTACTACCACTAAAAGCTCAAGCAAGGTAAAGTGAGTTTCTGCTCGTAGTTTGTCTGTCGGTTGCATTGGAGTCTCCTTTCCATATTTTCTGATAACAACTTTCGTCACTGTTAGTTATTTGCCGAAAGTACTTTCGATAAGACCAGTATACAAAACATTATTCATGGGTTCAATAGTCAAGCGCAAGTTTTTTACTGGAAATATTAATAATCTTTATTTGCTTGAAAGCATAGATCAATCGCTTGATTTAAGGGCGATATAAAAGATCGAAAAGAATATCGAACTATATCGTTGCATTGCCTCTGCAGGTAAACTACAGGTGGAACTGCGATGCGATTGAGATACCGATCACAGCATCATTGTGGCAAATTAAAATATAGAAGAGCGCTGAGTTCGACATGCGGTTTTGTATCTGGATCAGGGGGCACCTCAATCCAAATCTGGTGTTTCTCAGGAACTGCAGCATCCAGAGAAGCTGTCTTTATCATGACGGGTATACGGTCTGGTCGCCCTCCTGTCTTCAACTCTTGTCGCTTAAGAGCTGATCCCTGGCAGACAAAAGGTGTCGCTTTGACAACCAGAAGTCCGTACAGAGAACCTTCATAGGAACAGGATACCCTTGCACCTGGCTCTTCCGTCACGTATCTCCCCAGATAGTTGTAATAGTCTGGCTCTTTATAGGTCCAATGACCTTCCATGTCATCTGGAGAAAGTGGAAGCATTCTGGCGTACTCAAACCGATCAGAAACTATAGGTACGGGCAGAATTGGTGTCTCTGTCGGCATCGGTAAGTCAAGCAGCGGGAGCAACGCTTCCTGCAGATGTTTCGCATAGAAGGCATGCCCGATATCGGTAGGATGCGTACCATCTTTGAAGAATTCCTGACTACTGTAATCTCCATCGGTGATGGCAGTCGCCGCAGCTTTTCCTGCATTGACCTCAACAATCCCATAGTGTTCGGCGATCTGGTGGTGCTGGCGCACGCTGGGTGGCATGTCACCTTTCGCATAGTGCGTCTGATTGATTCGATTTGATGTGGTATAAAGAAACACGATGCCCATCTGAGGATTCCGAGTCCACGCTTGACGGACAATCCCCTCCATCGCTGCTGCTGCTTCCTTGCTGGAATAGTCATTGACAGCAAATTCTATGATCAGAAGATCAATATCCTTGTCCAACAATTGTCCCCCTACTCGGAATGCACCATAGGTAGAGTTTGTGCCACCAACAGCGGCCAGTAAACTCTTACTGCTGCTCCCACGTTTTTCGGCTTCTTTACTCAGCCAGGTACGTGTCAACCAGTAATAACATTTGCTATGACTACTGGCTCCGCTTCCCTGAGTAATGGAACCACCCAGGAATCCGGCTGAAATGCTCTCCCCCTGGCGGAGTTTCTCGGCGAGAAAGCCCATACGCCCTGTTGCAGGTTCTATCGCTTGAAGAAAGCCAGTTCCGATTGATAACGTAATGATGCAGATAGACAGCTTCACTACTTCAGACAGGAGAGTTGCTGGCATCGCGCTATTTCTTCCATTTCCAGGCATAACCACCCGCATAGCCAAGACTACCGCTCGGAACTCCTTTTGGATTTTCAATCCAGTCCACAGTTTCAAAACTGCAGTGGCCATCCATAAAGAGTACATTTGCTCCAGGCGTATGATGGCGGGAACTGAGATATTGCTTGTATGAAAAAGGTGATTTATGCCAGACGCTGTAATACGTTTTGGCATCAATGGCAAAGAGTGATGTAGATGCATTAGGAGCGCGATCTACTTTGTAGCGACCATGTTTTTCCCACCAGGGATTGCTGGAACCACCCCAGTGTGGGGACATATAAGGAATAGGATTGTGCAGAATGGAATTGAGCCCATAGCTGTATTGGGTACCCGTTCGCTCAGGACAGCCCTGCTTATCGTGGCTGGCCATCCATTTAGCGGGGACTGTCCAACCATCATTTTCATCCGACCAGAGCATGGCATCCATTCCCAGCTGTTTTGCTCCTTCCAGACAGGCTACTTCACGAGCCTTGGATCTGGCATGGCTCAAGGCAGGAAGAAGAAGAGAAGCCAGGATAGCGATGATGCTTACCACCACCAGAAGCTCAAGCAGGGTGAAGCTATTTATTCGGTACTTATTCATGAAAGGGCCTCCGATGTGATCGTCAAGATAATTGACATGTACAATTCGATTTGCTTTTTGCGCATGAATTGAGCCCGAAACTATTTTCGGCATTCATTTTATAAAATACCCGGGATGATTTCAAGGGTTGTACTTTCTCTTTTATATATCCTTTTGGGCAATGTATCTTGCCAATACAGGTCATTACCATTTAGGTAGAGCGTGCCAGGTATTACCTTGGTACGCAAATATTTTCGACAAAAGATGATGCAATGGAGCTGGTGACCCCTTCACATCAGCAGTCAGGTCTGACATGTAGTGCCGGAAGTGGCATTTACACTTTTCTGATGTCAACTATTCTATTTGGCGTATTCGACCGAACGGGTTTCGCGGATGACGCAGATACGGATCTGACCCGGATACTGCATTTCATTTTCGATGCGGGTGGCAATATCCCTGGAAAGCACGATGGCCTGATTTTCAGACACTTCTTCCGGCTCGACAACGATGCGAATTTCACGACCGGCCTGCACGGCATAACAGGTTTCCACACCCTCGAAACTGGTGGCGATTTCTTCCAGTTGTTCGAGTCGTTTGATGTAGATATCGGTAGTTTCCGAGCGCGCTCCAGGACGGCTCGCACTGAGCGCATCACAGACCGTGACCATAGCTGCCAGAGGGGTTTCTGCCGGAACATCGTTGTGGTGGCAGCCCACACCATTCATAACCTCTTCATCTTCACCAAAACGCTTGAGATAATCCATGCCGATGATCGCATGAGAACCATCCATGTCATGATCCAGAGCTTTGCCGATATCATGGAAAAGACCCATCCGCTTGGCCTTGGTAACATCCAGATTCAGTTGAGCTGCGATCATGCCCATAAAGCTGCCAACCTCCACCGAATGCTGCAATACATTTTGTGAAAAACTGTAACGATAACGAAGACGTCCCAGTGTCTTCAATACGTCTGGAGAGACATGCCCTATCTGCAGCAGTGCACAGGCATCTTCTCCTGCCTTGATCGTCTCCTGTTCGATATCTTCCCTGGCTTTTTCGACGACTTCCTCGACGCGTGTGGGGTGAATGCGACCATCAGCAACCAGACGTTCCAGCGCCAGTCGTGCTACCTCACGACGCACGGGTTCAAAACAGGAAATGACCACTGCCGAAGGTGTATCATCAATCAGGACATTGACTCCGGTGATGGCTTCAAACACGCGAATATTTC
>MDTD01141461.1_pt1 | contig 20004 bp, 14 predicted proteins | sample 811221 | NCBI WGS metagenome assembly MDTD01 (sample SAMN05326646, study PRJNA326480) | marine metagenome | isolation source: seawater | place: Pacific Ocean: South West | collected 2011
CCCGCCGCCGATGATCAGGATGTTCTTTCCCGCCAGCCGGTCCATGGGGAACCCGTTGCCAAGCGGCCCCCGTATGCCCATGGCATCCCCGGCCTTCATCCGGTGCAGGTGGGAGGTGACCTTCCCGGTATTGAACACGGTAAATTTCACCTCGGGTTTTTCAGTGGGAGAGGAGGCAATGCCGATGGGAATTTCACCCACGCCCTGCACGGAGAGCATGGCGAACTGGCCGCAGGTGAAATCGAATGCGCTTTCATCTTCCGGTGAATCAAAGACAAAGGTAAAGGTTTTGAGGCTCTTGTCCTCGGTTTCGGTCCGGATGTCTCTGATGGTGACAGGATATGGGTGGTAGGGATTCGTCATGATGCCGCCTCCGTTGCCTTGTCCGTTCCGCCGGTTTTAGCAGTGCCAGCAGCCTTGGCAGCGCCAGCAGCTTTAGCGTTCATTTCACCGATGATGGTACGAATGTCGATGCCCACCGGGCAGTTGTCGATGCAGCGGCCGCATCCCACGCACATGATGCCCTGGCCGTACTTGTCCGGGAAATATTTGAGCTTGTGCATAAACCGGTTTCTGAACCGCTTGAATCTTTCCTGTCTCGGGTTGTGGCCGGATGCATGGGCCGAATAGAGATCGGTCATGCAGGTGTCCCAGAGGCGAAGTCTCACCCCGTCATTGCCTGTCACCTCGTCCTGGATGTCGAAACACCAGCAGGTGGGGCAGGAAAAGGTGCAGGAGCCGCAGTTGATGCAGGAAAAGGCAAGGCGTGCCCAATGGTCTTCGCCGTGCAGGTCCAGGGTGTCGGCATCCGCCAGGGCGCTGAAATCGGGACCGGGCCGCATCCGGCTTTCAGCCTCCTGCTTCATCCGGGCCAGCGCTTTCGTGTCTTCGGCAGAGCCTGCTTCAAATCCGGCGGCAGCGGCAAATGACTTGCCCTTGGCGGTGATGACTGTCCCGATATAGGCGTCTTCCGTCTTTGCCAGCAGGATGTCCAGGGCCGTGGTGTCGAAGGGGCCCGTGCCGCAGGCCGTGGAAAAGTTGGTATCCTTAAGAGTGGTATCCGCAAGGCCCACCCTGACCATCTGGTGGCAGCGTTTCAGAAAAAAAGGATCCTTGTAATCTTTGGAGTCAAAGTTGAGAGTCAACATGTCAAAGGCCCTGGCATCGTAGGGCCTGATGCCCACCACCGCCAGGGGGCGTTCCTTGAAGGATTCCGCCTCAAGGAAGGGGGCTTTTTTCCCCCCGGACGGCACCTTGAAGCGGAACATGGTTTCAGCCTGGGGAAAGAGCAGGGCCTTGGGAGAGAGCTGGGTGGCCGTGTACTCAAGATCTGGGGTTTCTCCTTTTTCAAGGCAGCGGAAGAGATGCCGGCGTTTGGCATCCTCCCGGTCCGGTACGGGCCCGGCAACGGCGTAGGTTTCCATGGCCTTTGCCATGGCAGGGCCGAACGCCTCTTTTTTTATATGTATGGGTTTCATTAATATCCTCTTTGATTGGGTCTTTTGCCGTTTTTCCTTATCAGCAGCGTCAGCAGCGCTAGCAGCGTTAGCGTATGAAGTCCCCGGGGTCTTTCAGGTCAAACCGATCCAGGGGCGGGCGCAGGTTCAGGTCCATGCCGGTTTCCCAGCCAAAGCCCTCTCTGGCATCCTTGATGGTTTTCCGGGTAAAGGCCCGCATGGGGATGTCCATGGGACAGGCTGCCTCGCAGGCCCCGCAGTCCGTGCACCGTCCGGCGTCGTGAAAGGCGCGGAGCAGGTGAAAGGCCATGACGTCCGTGGGGGCAATGGTTTTTCCCACCCACTGGGGCCGGGATTCATCCACAAAACAGACCGGGCAATAGCACAGAGGACAGGCGTTCCGGCAGGCATAGCACCGGGTGCAGTCCGAGACCAGGGTTTCAAAGAACCCGGCCTTGTCCGCCGGTGACAGGGCTTCGATTTCGGCCACGTCGGCAAACCGGTCCGGATGGCTGTCCATATCCAGTTCCGGCACCGGGTCACCCGCCATTTCGTCCCGGATGACCGGATTGCGGATGATGCAGCTCAGGCAGTTGGACTGGAGGACCTCGGTCTTGGACACCACGGTCTCTTTGCCGTCCCGGGAAAGGATCAGGGTCCCGTTTTTCTCGGTAATGGTGTCTATGCCTTCGGGTGCTGCGGCCAGAAGTTTTGCCTTGTCAGCCATGCCCGTGCAGGGAAGGCCGATGATATGGACCTGATCCCTTTTATACCTGTTCTCCTGGATCTGGGTGACGATGTTTCTGCTGTCGCATCCCTTAGCGGTCACTGCCACCCTGGGGCTTTTTTTCCCGGATTCGGGCCGACCCGACCGGAACAGGTCTGGTGTCAGGTACACGGCCAGGTTCATCCGGCAGCAACTATTGAACACCAGTTGGTCTGCCTGTTCCGCCGTGGTGGCCAGAAAGGGTTCCGTCATATGGGCAAGGGAAGACTGCCGGAACCCCAGGACGGCATCCACCCGGCCTTCCTCAAGAAGTTTTTTGGCAATGTCCCTCAGGGTGTCATTCAATTCCATCAGGCCACCTCCGGCAAACGTTTGATGAACCGGCTGGCCGGTCCCAGGTCCCTGATCTTTTCGATAACCTCATGGGCCACTTCCGCGAATTTGACCCCCTCGGCCGATGATATCCAGGAGAACTGAAGCCGCCCGGGCTCAAGCCCTGAGTATTCCAGCAGTTCTTTTAAGAGGTAGAATTTTCTCCGGGCATAGTAGTTGCCCTCGATGTAGTGGCAGTCCCCGGGGTGGCACCCGGAGATCCAGACACCGTCCGCACCGTTGCGGATGGCATGGAGAATCATTTTTGCCGACACCCTGCCCGAGCAGGGAATGCGTACCACACGCATATTGGGGGGATACTGGAACCGGCTGACGCCGGCCAGGTCCGCAGCCCCGTATGAACACCAATTGCAAAGAAAGGTGATGATTTTTGGTTCAAACTGGTTCATGAATATATTTTCGCTCCTTTAAACAATGGGGGGAACCGGGTCTTCCGGCAAACCGTTGCAACCCGCCTAAAAGGCAGCCTGAAAGGCGTGTTCCACCATTGTCATGATCTGTTCTTCTTCAAACCCTTTAAGTCCTGCGGCACCGGACCTGCAGGAGGCCACGCAAACGCCGCATCCTTTGCACAGCACCGGGTTCACGGAAGCTTTTCCCGCATCCCGTCCCTCTTCCAGGACATAGGGGGCGTTGTAGGGGCAAACCGTGACACAGACGCCGCAACGCGAACACAACACAGGGTCCACATGGGCGGTATTGCCCAGGGTGCGGATGCTGGTTTTGGCAAAGAGCCGGCAGATGCCGGATGCTGCGGCCTGGGCCTGGGCAACGGACTCGTCAATGGGTTTGGGATAATGGGCAAGCCCTGCCAGGAACACCCCGTCCACGGCAAAGCTGGACGGTGCCAGCTTGACATGGGCCTCGGCAAAGAACCCGTCGCTGTCCCTGGGTACCTTGAACATCTTGGCCAGGGTCTCTTCCGCCCGGGGAACAACCGCTGCGGCCAGGACCAGAAGGTCGGCCTCAATCTCCACGGGCAGGTTCAGGACGTGATCCGTTACGGTCAGGCAGATACGGCCGTCGGACAGGTCCACCCGGGGTTTGCTGTCCAGGCTGAAACGGATGAAAATCACCCCCAGCTCCCTTGCCTTCTGGTATAGGGTTTCCTTTTCCCCGTAGGTGCGGATATCCCGGTAGAGGATAAAGACCTGGCGTCCGGGATCTGCCTCCTTGAGGCGGATGGCCGAGGCCACCGAATGGGTGCAGCAGATCCTGGAACAATAGGGGCGTTCCGTTTCCCTGGAGCCCACGCACTGGATGAACACGGCTGTTTTTGCGTCTTCAACCAGGGGGGAGCCCTTCATGATCTGCCGGTCCAGTTCAAGTCCCGTGAGAACGCCGGGGTGGCCGCCGTAGCCATAGGTGTCGGGCCTGTGTTCTTCCGCCCCCGTGGCGATCAGGGCGGCACCGTGCCGTAGGCGTGTTTCCCTGCCGTCATCTCCTAAAAGGGTGGTGTCGAAATTGCCCACAAACCCTTTGACACCGGAGAGGGTTGTACCCAGGTGAACCGTGATATTGGGATGGTCCGTCACCCTTTGGCAAAGATCTTTCAGGGCTATGCCCACATCTTCTCCACTTGCGGTTTCAAGGATACTCCGGGCGTTGCCCCCGAGCAGGCCGGTCTTTTCCACCAGCCAGACCTTGAATCCCTGGTCGGCAATGGACAGGGCCCCTGCCATGCCGGAGATGCCGCCGCCGATGACCAGCAGCCCCTTGTCTATGGAAAGGGTCTCTTCCGCAAGCGGAGTGAACAGGGCCACCTTGGACACGGCCATGGCAACCGACTCCATGGCCTTCTGGGTGGCGGTGTCCGGATCATCCTTGTGGACCCAGGAGTTGTGGTTGCGGATGTTGACCATCTCAAAGAGGTATTTGTTCAAGCCGGCCGCAGCCAGGGTCTCCTGGAACAGGGGTTCGTGGGTCCTGGGAGAGCAGGCCGCCACAACGATACGGTTCAGCCCCTTGTCCCGGATGATGCCGGAGATGGTCTCCTGGGCGTCCTGGGAACAGGAGTAGAGGTTGTCGTCGGCAAATTCCACAAAGGGAAGGGCGGCGGCAAAATCCCGCACCGCGGGTACATTCACCACACCGCCGATGTTGATGCCGCAGTGGCAGACAAAGACCCCGATCCTGGGTACATCCCCTGTGACATCCCTTTCTTTGGGCTGTTCAACGGTTTTCACCAGGGTGCCCCGGGCCTGGGCCACGGACGCGCCGGCGGACAGGGCTGCCGCCCCTGCCTCGATAACGGACTGGGGGATGTCTTTTGGGCCTTGGAAAGCGCCGCAGACAAAGATGCCCTCCCTGGAGGCCGCCGTGGGTGAGAAGGCCTGTGTTTTACAGAATCCGCCCGGGGTCAGTTCAATGCCCAGGCGGCCGGCAAATTCCCTGGCCTCATTTTGGATCTCCATGCCCACGGACAGGACCACCAGGTCGAAGTCTTCACTGACAAGCCCGGCATCTGTTTCGTCCGAATAGGTGATGGTCTGCAGATTCTTGTCCGGGGACTGGTATACCGAGTGGACCCGGCACCGGACAAAGCGGATGCCGTGTTTGTCACGGGCCTCGTTGAAGCAGGCTTCAAATCCTTTGCCGTGGGTCCGCATATCCATGTAGAAAATGGTGCACTGGAGATCCGGATCATGTTCCTTGGCGATGATGGCCTGTTTAATGGCATACATGCAGCACACGGATGAACAATGGGCGTTGTCGCACCGGTTGACGTCCCTGGAGCCCACGCATTGGAGCCAGGCCAGGGCACGGGGTTCCCCGTGGTCGGACAACCGTGTCACATGGCCCTTGTTTGGGCCCGATGCCGACAGCAGCCGTTCAAACTCCAGGGAGGTGACCACATCCTTTGACGTGTGCCAGCCGTATACGTCCTGAACTCCCGGGCGATACGGGGAAAATCCGGGGGCCAGGATCACCGCGCCCACGTTCAGGGTGATTTCCCTGTCCGTGTCCTCGTAGTTGACCGCTCCGGCCGGGCAGACCTTGGCGCAGTTGCCGCACTTGTCCTTCGTCAGCTTGATGCACTGGTCCGGGTCAATACAGTATTTTAAGGGAACGGCCTGGGCATAGGGGACGTAGATGGCCTTTCGTTTGGCCAGTCCCATATTATAGCCGTCCGTGACTTTTTTCGGGCATTTTTCCACGCAGGCGCCGCAGGCCACGCACTTGTCCGGATCCACGTACCGGGCCTTTTGGAAGACGTCTACCTTGAAGTCCCCCTTTTCCCCCCTGATATCCCGGATCCGGGCCAGGGTGATCAGTTCGATATTGATATGCCTGCCCACCTCCACCAGTTTGGGGGACATGATGCACATGGAACAGTCGTTGGTGGGAAAGGTTTTGTCCAACTGGGCCATGACCCCGCCGATGGCAGGGCTTTTCTCCACCATGTATACGTAAAAGCCGGAATCGGCCAGATCCAGGGCCGCCTGAATGGCGGCAATGCCACCGCCGGCCACCAGGACCGATCCCTTGGGTGTGTTGCTCATAACATCAACTCCTTGTGGCGGGTTAAAGTCCGTATTCGGCCAGGTCAGGTCCAAGATAGGTCCGCTCGTTTTCCCCGAGAATGCCCATGGACAGGCAGAGCAGGGTCCACAGATGTACCGTATGGTAGCCGGCCCCGTGAAGATGGGCCAGGTCCTCGATCTGGGCATGGCAGTTATGGCAGGGGGTGATGACGTAGGTGGCCCCGGTTGCCGTGATCTGGTCGTATTTGGTTTTGCCGTAGTTCCGGCGTTCCTCGTTGTAACCGGACTGCAGTGCCCCGCCGCCCCCGCCGCAGCAGAAGTTGTTGGACCTGTTCGGTGTCATTTCGACGAAATTTTCCTCCCCCACGGTCTTTTTCACCACGTAGCGCAGGTCGTCCGCCATGGGATCACCCATTGACTTTCTGATGATGTTGCAGGGATCCTGGACCGTGAACTTGATGCCGTCCTTGTTCCAGTCGGCGTTCACGGGCAGCTTGCCCTCGCGGATCCACTGGGCATAGTATTGGATAATGCTCTTGAACTCAAAGTTGTGGGGAATCTTGAACTTGCGGAGCCCTTCCCAGACTGCGAAAAAGGAGTGGCCGCATTCCGTGTTGACAAAGACCTTGCAGCCCAGTTTGTCAATGTGTTCGGCCTGGGCCCGGACGATTTTTTCCCAGGATTCGTCGTCGGCCAGGAACATGCAGTAGTTTTCCCCGCCCCAGTAGTCCGAGTAATAGGTCCAGTCCGCCCCGGCCTTGTGCAGGATCTTCCACAGGGGGAGCAGTTCATCCGGCTCGGTCACAGGCTCCCTGGAGTTCTGGTTCAAGGCGAAATAGGCCCCTTCCCGGTCAATGGAAACCTCAAGGTCTTCAAATCCCTCCTGCTCCTCTCTACATTCCTCGGCCAGGTCCTCCACGGTGAATTTGAAATCCTCAAAGGGGACGCCCATGGCCCCGCCGTGGGATTTGACATGGTGGTCGCAGGAACCCAGGATACCCTTGGGCCGTTCCTCCCTGGGCCATTGGGACCGCAGATAAAAAGTCAGGGCCGGGATATTGATGGCCATGGGGCAGACATCGTTGCAGCGCTTGCACATGGTGCAGCTCCACACCCAAGGGTGGCGCTCAAGCTCCTCGTCCATACCCATAACGGCCATGCGGATGAACTTTCTGGGGTCCATGTTGTGAAGTCCTGTGGCAGGACACCCGCTGGCACAGGTGCCGCAGGTGAGGCAGGCGGTGAGGTTGCCGTCGGGAATAACAGCCTTTACCTTTTCCCGAAGACCGTCGTTTTTATAGGTAATCCGTAATCGATCCAGCATAAGTCGTTTTCCTCCGGGCCGGTGCAAAATAGGGCACCGGCGCTTGGTGTTGCGGGGAAACACATTGTCCTATGGGATTGATTTACCGGTGGGAGGGGTAATACCGATCTATTGTACTTAGGACGAAGTTCCCCGGTGGTTTCCGGCACCAGCCGTCACGGGCGGTGCGCATATGGCTAACTCAGTGTCTGCGGGGAAAATCGTTCATTTGTTTCCTGTCCTGTCTGTTGATGTTACGCTCCAGGCCGGCAGACCGGCCCTGAGCACTTGCTTACACCTATAAGAAAGTCCTTGAATTAACAAATTGATAGTTTTTATAGGATTCGAAAAATGGATCGGAGATTTTAATGCGGCCTAGCGGTCCAGGATTTCCCGGATCACCATCAGCAGTTCCTCGTTCTGGAACGGCTTTTGAAAGTACTTGCGGATGCCGATGGCTTTGGCCTCCGGCTTGGATATGTTTTCGCTGTATCCGGTACACAGGATTACCGGCGTATCCTTGCGCTGTTTTAATATATTTTCAGCCAGGGCAGCACCGGTCATATGGGGCATGGTCATATCCGTGATCACCAGGTCAAACCCTTCTGGATCAAGAGTGAATGCCGCCAGGGCCTTTTCGCCGTCCGCGTAGCAATGGACGGTATACCCCAGGCTCTGAAGAAGTTCTGAGGTGAACTCCCGGATATCCGGCTCATCATCCACCACCATGATGGTTTCCGAACCGCCTTTGATATCCCTGGGATGGGGTCTTTCTTTCTGCTGGGAAAGCCGTTCTTGAACCACCGGCAGGTAAATATAGAAACAGGCGCCCTGGCCCGGCTCGCTTTCCACATGGATCATCCCGTTGTGTTCATCCACGATGGCATGGACCAGGGCGAGCCCGAAACCCGTACCTCTGCCCACTTCCTTGGTGGTGAAATACGGATCAAAAGCCTTTTCCAGTACATGCCTTTCCATGCCGTGCCCGGTATCTTTTACCATCAGTCGAAGACAGGGGCCGGATACGTGTTTGTCTGCCAGCTTCGCCACTGCTTCCGGTACCTCATCCACCGTGTCCAGAGAGACCGTCATGGTCCCACCGGTTTCGATCATGGCGTGATAGGCATTGGTGCACAGGTTCATGATCACCTGGTGCATCTGGGTGGGATCGGCATTGATCATATCCGAGGTGTTCACCCGGGTAACGATTTCAATGGTGGTGGGGATGGAGGATCTGAGCAGCTTCAGCGCCTCCTTGACCACCAGGTGGAGTTTCAGGGATTGTTTTTTGTATTCGGTCTGGCGGCTGAAGGTAAGAATCTGCTGGATGAGACCGGATGCCCGCTGGGCCCCTTTAACGATCTGGCTCAGGTGTTTTTTTGCCTTTTCCGGGGTGGACAGGGTCATCTCCGCAAGCTGGCTATACCCGAATATACTGGAAAGAATATTGTTGAAGTCATGGGCAATGCCGCCGGCCAGGGTGCCGATGGCTTCCATTTTCTGGGACTTTTCAAGCTGGACCGCCAGCCGCCGCCGCTCTTCCTGGCCCTGCTTCAGCTCCGTTATATCACGGCCCTCGGTAACGATGAATTCCACCTGCTTGGCATTGTTGAGAATGGGCTTTACGGACATGTCGATATCCCGGATCGCCCCGTTCCCGGTGATATGGGTGGTTTCCAGCCGCACCAGCCGGCCTTCCAGCGCTTGCTGGACCGCTTCTTTAATCTGCTGCTGGCACGCCTGGTCATGCTGCCACCAGGGGGTCTCCCAATAGGGTTGATAAAGGACGTCCGCTTCGGTACACCCCGCAAATTCCAGGGCGCTTTTATTGACTTCTTCCAGGATACCGTAGGGGGACAGGATGCAGGTGAACTGAAAGGACTGGTTGAAAAGCCCTCGGAGTTTGAGTTCGTTTTCCACCAGAGCCGCCTGGGTTTCCACGGTTTTTTGCATTTCACGGTTCAATTGGTCATGGTAGCCTTCCAGGCGGTCCATAAACCGGTTGAAATGCCGGGCTAAAAGCCCCAGTTCATCTTTTTCAGTATGGGCCATTCTTACCGTATAATCCCCCTTGCCGCCCTGGCCCAGGGCATGGGTGAACTGTTCCAGGGGCCGGGTCACGGATTTGGAGATCAGGTAGGTCAGGCCGGCAAATGCCAGGATAAAGACAAAAATGTCCACCGCCAGCAGGGTGGTGAAGGCGGTCAGTGGGGCGAACACCTCTTCCACGTAACTTGTGGCACCGATAATCCACCGGTATTCGGGCAGGTGCCTGAAAATGATGATTTTTTCACGCGCCTTGCTCTCCGGCGGGTTCCGCCAGTAATAGGTGAACTTCCCCTCTTTTCTGGCCAGGATTCTATGGATGACCGTGGAAAATTCCCTGGGTTTGGTCAGAAGGTTCGTTCCTTCAAAACTGGGATGGATCAGGGCGTTGCCGGCTTCATCTATAACAAATGCATATCCGCTGTCCCCGGATTGATAGGCAAGGACGGAATCCCGGAATTCATTGATATCCACAAGGTAAGAAAATTCATTCCGGTAAGAGGACACGGAGATGATCCAGTCCAGTGGCTTATAGTAAACCATGAACAGGGCCTTGGGCCGTTTTTTCATCTCTCCGGGATTTTTCCAGTCATACTCCAGATATCCGTCCTTGACCCGCATCTGTTCCTTGACAAAGTCAAATTCGGAAACATTGGTGCCCTTAACCCGGTCATTGGGGTGGATGATAATATCCCCTTTGGAGTTCAGGCAGTAAATATATCCGGAAATGCCGATGGACTGGTTGAGGAAGATCTCCTCAATGATTTTGATGGCCTCTTGCCTGGTCAGCAGGCCCGACCGGTGTTTGCTGTAGTAATATTCGGCTATCTCAAAATTTTTTTCCGCAATGGCCTGGAGACGGGTTTTAATGGTAATGCCCGCCGAGGTCCGGATCAGGTCCGCCAGGGTGTCGGAACTTTGCTGAAGTTCCTTTTCAATGTTGCTTTCGAGGATTTTTTTTACCTGGACGTAGACGAAGCCGTTGGACATCAGGATCAAGGGAATAAACACAACGAGAAAAGAGAGCAGCAGCTTGTTTCTGAATTTGAGGTGTCGAATCTGCATAAATCTTAGGTGATATCTCCTGACCGCCTTTCGCATGCGGTCCCAGCGCCGTTATCGTGGATAACTATTGGAGGGTTAACGTATTACGCTGAAAGAACCGGCCGCATACTGCAAATTGTAAGTACGGTGTTACGATACTATAATGACGCCCATTAGGGAAGCCAAAAGTACCCCGCCGGCAACCGGAGAAACTGCCGGCCCCCCTCGGTTTACCTCGATCTCTTTGCCTTTTTCACATCATACAGCAGTTGATCCGCCGCCTTGATAAGTCCCTGGGCATCTGAAATCTTAGGGTCACTGAGGCTTGCCACCCCGTGACTCAGTTTTATGGTGAAGATGTGATCCCCGGCTTTCAGGGGATTGGCATCCAGGCGTTCTTTCACCCGCCGGATATAATGATCTGCCTGGGATTTCTCCGTGGAGGGCAAGATGACCACAAATTCGTCACCGGCAAAGCGGGCAACAATGTCCGAATCCCGCTTGAGCCGTGTCAGGGTGTCGGACACCATGCACAGGGCCTTGTCCCCCATATCATGTCCCGCCGTATCGTTGATACGTTTAAAGGCATCCAGATCCAGGAAAATCAGGCTCAAGTCATCCTTGTAGCGCTGGGCCCGCTCATACTCCCGGTCCAGGATGCGTTCCATCACCCCTCGGTTGAGAAGGCCTGTCAGCGGATCATGAAAGGCCAGGAATTTCAGCCGCTCATGGGCGGTCACGTTGGACAGGCAAAGGGATACTTTCAGGGCAAGCTGTTCCAGCAAGGAGGTATCAATGCCCGGCTCAAATCTTAAGGGATCGATGTCCGCCTGATTGATGCTGCCGACTATTTCCCCGTCCAGGGTAATGGGGGCCACCGCAATGGAGCCCATGGTGCAGCTCATCTTATCCGGCATCAGGGCCTGATAGATTTCAAGCTGGCAGTTGGCCAAAAAAGGCGTCATCCGGTTCTGGATGATTTCCAGAAAGGTGTCTTTGGCCACAAAAGAGGTGGCGGTCCGCAGCCGCTCGTACTCCGGGCTGTCCTTCAACTGCTGCGCCAATTGGCAGTCATCGATCATGGAGATCCAGATATAGGGAATGGAAAACTTTTCCGAGATTTCAGCGAGAAGACGTTCAAAAAAGTCATGGAAGTTAAGCACAGACAGAATCGAAATTTCGATCTCATTGAACTTCTGTGCAATCTCTTCGTTCTTCTTCAGCCGGTCTAATAATGCCTTCGGAATTTCCATGTGTTGCGTCCCGGGACTGTCCCCTGTGGTGGCGGGCTTGGCAGTTCACCTGGCCCTCCTTTAATATCCCCTCTCATTTAATGGGCATTGGCAATAAAGTCAATAGGGATCTCTATGGGGGCAGATACATCAGATTTAGGAAAACAGTTTGATCAATAAATCGCCATCCCCTTCAATTGTATAGGCCCCTTCCATGAATTTTTGGGTTCCATCGGATACGCCGGTCATGATGTCTCTCCAAAGCTTAAATGGTGTGATTATGGTTAAATCGGGCTTTTCGGACGTTCCTTTCAATGCGTTCACTTTTCCATTGCTAATATCCAGATAAAAATCTTCATGCGTCCCGGACCCAAAAGAAAACTGGACAATCGCATCTGTCTTCCCTGCATTTTTTTTATTGATACCCATCGGCAATAGCAGCATCATATCCTCAACCGTTTTGGGTGTCGGCGGGCATTGTTTTTTGTCAAATTGCTTGGGTATCACGTCTTGATCAATACATGACTGCCAGTACAGATTTGATGTTTTGATTATAACGTCTTTATCATGAAGCGGCTGGGTTATCTTTGCCATGGTTTCATCTGATACCCTTCTTTTTGTTATGATTTCACCCCCTGCCTGTCTGACCGCCTTAAAAATTACTTCAGCCGCAGATTTGAAGTGTTTCTGAGTTAGTACCTGGGATGCGGGACGATAAATTTCTGCCAGTAAATTGGAATTGTCCCCATTGAAATTGGTTTTAGACCAATCTGATAAGAGATCAAATTCCTTTAAGTCCGGAAATCCGGCAACTGAAAGTACCACAAAATCAGGTGATTTTATTCTTGCCGGATGATGGGTCCTATCGCCATCAGATATCAGGTCCGGTTTTAACGAAGGCAGCGTTCTTTCAACAAATGCCTGTAGTTTGGATGCAAGGCCCCGATAGTACAAAGGAGACGAATAAACAACGATGTCGGCCTCCTGCCATTGGGGAAAAAGGATTCGGCTCATGTCATCTTTGAATATGCATGTGCCGGGGGTTTTGGTCCAACAAGAAAAGCATCCCTGACAGAATTTTACCTCATATTCTCTTAGATTAACGACGTCAACTTCAGCTTTTGCTTTTTCCATGCCATTTACCAGGTGTTTTAAAAGCAACTCTGAGCGGCTCTCTCCTTGGGTGCGCGGACTGGCGTTAATCGCCATTACTTTCATGTTTATTCTCCTTTAATTCGGTTTTATACCAATGTCTTTTCAACGTAACGAGCTGGTTATTGGTGAAATTATGCATCTTGACACTGTCAAGTTGCTCCTATGTTGCGCCTTCATCTTGACATTGTCAAGATATTTTTTTAGGATGAACAAAAATAAGATTTAAAAAGGAAGCTATATGGGGAAAAAAGACAATGCGTACCATCATGGCGATTTGAGAAAATCACTTATATCCCAGGCTCTGGCAATCGTCCGTGAAGAGGGGGTGGCTAAATTGACCTTGAGGAAAGTTGCCAGATTAGCAGGGGTAAGTCACGCAGCCCCGGCACATCATTTTAAAGATATGAATGGGTTGCTGGCCGCAATAGCGGAAGAAGGATTTGTGAAGATGGTTCAGCACATGAAAAAGGCTGCCGGTAAATATCCATCTGAAAATTCATTGGAAAGGTTTAAGGCCATCGGCGTGTCATATGTTGAGTTTGCAACCCAGAATCCTTCCTTTATTAAAATAATGAATCACCCTAGTTTGGCTGAAAAATCCTTGTATCCCGGGTTAAAAAGGGCGAGCAATGAAACGTTTAACCTGTTAACCAATGCGGTTCAGGAATGTCAGTCCAAAAAACTTGTCCGAGAAGGCGACGTTCTTGAATTAAGCCTGTTTGCCTGGTCAACTGTCCATGGACTGGCCGTTTTAGCCGTAGACGGACAACTCAATGGCGTCGGTTTGAGACAAGATTTACAGGTTTATACCGATAAAGTCACTGATCTACTGTATTCCGGTCTGATGTGAGCGGGTGCTTATCCGGTGATATGTGCTGCCGATGAGATCAATAAGCTGAGTCCGGAAAGCATATTCAAGTAAATAATGGCATTGGATATGGGCAGGTTGAATTGATCCGGCCGCTTAAAGAAGATTTTATGGACAATAAATGGAATCACCCCGCCTAAACCGAGAAGGATGCCAAGTATGAATCCTGCCGCGGTGCGCTTTTCAATTTCAACCAATCCGTAAAGCAGCAATAGGATGATTGGGATATGAAGCAGAAGAAATCCCGTTATTTTTCCCGGTAATCCCAGCAGTTTCCATTCCCTTTCGTAGGCAGATTCTATCTCGTGCAGCAAAAGTAAGGTGGTGTTGATGATGTAAATGAATGTGAGAAATTCCATTTTCGTCTCCTCTCTGTACGGGCATATTGAGCCGCCGGTTTGCACCCCTCACATATATAAAAAGCGGTGTTTTTGTCAATCACCGGGAATTTTTCCGGGAAAGTTGTGGTGCCGGCTTGCCCCGGCGGGTGAAAAACGGTAAAGAGAAAGGCCATGCGAATAGCCGTTATAGCCAACCCCTGTTCCGGCGGAAGACGGGCCGTAAAACTGCTGCCGGGCGTTAGAGAAAAATGTGACGCCGCAGGTATTACAGCAGAAGTCTTTGTATCCCGGCATGACACCCATATCCAGGATCTTGCGGGCCGGCTGGATATTGACAGATATGACGCCATCGCCGCCATGGGCGGGGATGGTACAAATTTTCATCTGATCAACGGCCTTTTGTCGCGCCACAGCCCGGCTGATCTGCCCCCTTTGGCCATCCTGCCCGCCGGCTCCGGGAATTCCTTTGCCCGGGATCTGAATATTTTTGATACGGACCAGGCCATTGCCGCCATTAAGCGAAACCGTCCAAGGCCGGTGGATATGATCGCCTGCACCGGAGACTCCCGGACATTTTATTTTATCAATCTCATGGGGGTGGGCTTTGTCACTGACGTGGCAGTTACAGCCGCCAGGTTTAAGTATCTCCATGATCTGTCCTATCTTATCGGCGTGGTCCGGCAGACCTTTTTTCTGGATGCCGCCTTCATGGAGGTTGAGGTCGACGGCCGGATGTTTTCCGGCAGCTTCACCTTTGTTGAGTTCTGCAACTCCAGGTACACCGGCGGCAATATGCTCATGGCACCGGATGCGCAAATTGACGATGGCCTCATGGACATTGTCATGGCCGGGCCGTTGACCCGGGCAAAATTGTTGTCATCCCTGCCCAGAATCTACAACGGTACCCATCCGGACATGGACCAGGTGACCTGCATCCGGGGAAAAACCGCCAGGATTACTACTCCGGGAAAAACAAAAATGCTGCTGCCCGATGGTGAGATTTTGGGGAACACGCCGGGCTTGCTTGAAGTGGTCCCGGGGGCGTTGAGGTATCTTGGATAGATGGCTTCTTTTTGGGAAGAGCGGTGGAATTGAGCGGAATATCTCCACTGTTATGTATCGCCCAGAGACTTTTTAATGCGGTTTGGATTTCGTCTCAGATCAAGAACTCGCCAAACAGTGACAACGGCGCCGGCTTGGGTTTTGTAGTAAATGGCAAAGGGAAATCTCTTAGAAAGCATTCGGTGGTAACCGAAGAATACGGGGTGGATTCCTGCGTATAGCGTCAGAGAATCTATATCGGAAAATAATGAATCAAAGAAGTATTCTCCCAGTCCCCGGCCCTGTTCTTCATAGAACTGCCTCCCCTGCAGCAGGTCCGACATGGCCGAGGAAAGAATTTTAATTTTCATTCAACGTGTTTCCGAAGCTCTTTCTTGGCCGCATGCCAGTCTAAAACCCTCTCTTTTCCCTCTGCCAGGCGCGACTCTGTTTCCTGAAGCGCTTTTTTATGCCATTCCGGGGATTCGAGATGTTCTTCTTCCGATAGGAGGTCTGCCCATAGGGCGTCCATCATCCTGAGTTTGTCTTCTCTGGTAAGGTGCTTTATTTCAATGGTTTTTTGCATGGTTTCATTCCTTCATAATGACTGAAAATTAACACCGATGTCATTTATTGTCAATTTATACGGTTACGCCATGCACGATACGTGTCGTCAGGTCATGAGTGATACCACCGCTCTCAGATCGTATAATACTTTCTTCAGAATATCAGAAGCTAAGATAATTGATGTTGTCGTACTAGGAGACCCCGGATCAGGAAAACGTGCGGGTTCGGACATAGGTTTTAAGGGCAGCGAAGATGTCTTCAACTTCGTTCAGGGCATCGGATGCCCTTGACAGCTTTTTGGATGAGCCGATTTTTTCAAGGGTATGGGCGGCATGGGAGAGGCTGTTGGCCCTCAGGTTGGCGGCACCGCCTTTGATGGCGTGGGCTTCTTTTTTCACGATATCATAGTTTTGGTCCATGATGGCTTGGCGGATCACGGGAAGCTGGGCTGACACCGTATTGAAGAACTCCGTCATGACTTGGTCTAAGAACTCCCTGTCATAGTCAAATTCCTCCATGACAAGGTCATGATCGAAAAGCAGGACGTCATTTCCGGATGCGGGGGACGGCGCTGCAAGGGGGTGTTCGGCCCCGGATGTCTCTTGGGACAGGGCGTTGTCGGGGGCGGTCCATCGGTCCACGATATCCAGAAGTTCCTTGCGGCGGAAAGGTTTGGACAGATAATCGTTCATCCCGGCATCCAGGCATTTTTCCCGGTATCCTTCGATGGCGTGGGCCGTGATGGCGACGATGGGGGTTTGCGACGCTTCGGGCACGCCGTTGTCCGCCTCGGATTCCCGGATGAGGCGGGTGGCTTCGTATCCGTCCATTTCCGGCATCTGGATGTCCATGAGGATAAGATCACCCCTCTGGGCCAGGAAGGCGTCCACCGCCTGCCTGCCGTTCTCCGCCAGAATCGTGCCGTATCCCTCCCGGTTCAGGTATTTCTGGACGATCTGCTGATTGGCGGGATAGTCTTCTGCGATGAGGATAACCTGGGCTCTGGGGGGGATTGTCTTGGCTGCGGGCGTGGCCTTCTCGGGCACAGCCTTCGGCCCGGGCGCTTCATCTGCCGCGGGCTCTGCGCAGGTGGCGGCCTGCCCGGTATCCGTAACGGAAAAAGGAATGACGAACCAGAATACCGAGCCTTCACCCGGGGTGCTTTCAAGACCGATGCGGCCTCCCATCAGTTCCACCAGCTGCTTTGAAATGGTGGTGCCCAGCCCTGTGCCGCCGTATTGCCTGGTGGTGGTGCCGTCGGCCTGGCTGAAGCTCTCAAAGATGCGGGCCTGCTGTTCTTCAGGGATGCCGATGCCGGTGTCCGTGATGATGAATTTCAGTTCGACCCCATCCGGGGTTTCCCCTGATTTTTCGCAGGACATGGTGATATGGCCCCGGCGGGTGAACTTCACGGCGTTGCCCGCAAGGTTCATGAGTATCTGCCGCAGCCTTCCCGGATCTCCTGTCAGCCGGGACGGGACATCCCGGGCGATTTCGGAGCGAAAGTCGATCCGGGCCGGATCAATGCCCGCCCCTAAGAATGCGGTGATCTGGTCAAAGGTCTGCTTAAGGTCAAACTCCGTACGGGTCAGCCGGAGTTTGCCGGCCTCGATTTTGGAGAAGTCCAGAATGTCGTTGATGATTCCCAAAAGCTGCCTGGCCTCGGTGTCGATGACCCCTAACAGCTCCGAAAGCTCTCCTTTGGGAAGCCGATCCAGGGCAAGTTCGGTCATGCCCATGATACCATTGATGGGGGTCCGGATTTCATGGCTCATGTTTGTGAGAAATTCTAGTTTGGCCCGGGCTGCGGCCTCGGCCTGGACTTTGGCTTTTTTCAGCCGTTCTTCCACCTGGATCCGTTCCCGGATCTCTTCGGTGAGTTTCCGGGTTCTCTGGGCCACCCGTTTTTCGAGGTTGGCCCTGTGGTCCAGCAGCGCTTCCTGTGCTTTTTTTCTGTCCACGGCCAGGGCGACCTGTTCGGAAACCGACAGCAGCAGGGCCAGATCCCTCCGGGTGAAATATGAGGGATCATGGTAATGCTGGACCGCCATCACCCCGATGACCCTTTCCCGGACCACCAGGGGGACGCCGATCCAGACCACCGGCACCTGTCCCACGATCCTGCCCTGCCTTCCTTTTTCCCTGAGGGCATCCCGGGTTAAGAAAAGGGGGCGCTTGGAGTTGATGACATCCGAGGTGATGGTGCCGCCGCCGTCGGGGTCGTAGTCCGCAGTAAAGGAAATGGTGTGCGCGGAATCATATTCGTCCTGGTAGAAGGGGAAATGGATTTTCCTTTTTTCCCGGTCCACCAGGCAGATATAGAAGTTCGGCAGGGCAATAAGGCGGTTCAGGGTGTTGAAAATGGAGATGTAGAGTTCATCCAGGTTTTCCGTGGTATTCACGGCGTTGGAGATTCTGAACAGGGTCTGGGTCAGCCTTTCACCGGCCGCCGTCTCTTCCTGGGCCTGCTTTCTGTCGATGGCCAGGGCGATCTGGTCCGATACGGCGGTGAGAAGGTCCATGTCCTTCTGGGTATAGTGGTCCGGGTCGTGGTAGTGTTGAACCACCACAACCCCCCGGACGTGGTTTTGTATTTTCAGTGGGACGCCCAGCCACTGCTCGGAAACGGTGCCCATGATTTTTTTGCCCGTGGCCCTGGCCCTGGCCAGGGTTTTTTCCTTTGTCATGAAAACAGGTTTTTTCCCCCGGATCACATCCGCGGCCTTTATACCGGCCTTGCTGACATCCCGGATCTCGTCAAAGGTCTCCCCTGTTTCATCCACATAGTAAGGGTAGGTGATGGTGTCCGTGTGGCGGTCATAGATGCCGATGGCGAAATTTGTGGCGTCCATCACCCCTTCCAGAGACCTGTGGATGGAAACGTACAGGTCGTCCAGATTATCCGTGGTATTGACCGCATTGGCAATATTGAACAGGGCGGTGGTCAGCTTTTCGCTCTGGCGGATTTCATCCTGGGAGCGTTTCCGGTCGATTGCCAGCGCCACTTGGTCAGAGACGGCGGCGAACAATTCCACATCCTTTTTTGTGAACAGGTCCGGATCGGAATAACTCTGGGCGGCCATGTAGCCGATCACCTTGTCCCGGACTTTGAGAGGGACGCCGAGCCAGGTCTTGGGCCAGGCCCCCACAGCTTTGTTTTTGACCATCCGTTCGTCCACCGCATCCGCCCTGAGAAACAGGGGACTGCCGGAAAAGATGACATCCCTTCCGATGGAGCCGGATGAGAGGGGAAGCGACTGGCCCATGAGGTTGTCGAATTCATCAACGTAGTAGTCGAATGTTATGGTTTTTTCCCTGGGGCTGTACAGGCCGATGAGAAAATTGGTCAGGTCGATTATTTCGTTGAGCGCCGTGTGAATGGTCCGGTACAGGTCGTTGAGATCCCGTGCCGTATTGACGGCAGTGGATATCTTGAACAGGGTGGCGGTGAGTTTTTCGCTTTCCTTGATCTCTTCTTCTGCCTGTTTGCGTTCAATGGCCATGGCAATGAATTCGGAGATGGTGTTCAGGATGGTAAGATCGCTTTCCTGATACATGTGCGGGTCTGTATAGCTCTGGAGAACCAGGACGCCGAGTATGCGGTCCCTGATCCGCAGCGGCGCCCCCATCCATACCTTGGAGGGCGTACCGATAATGCCCCCCGGAAAATTGGGGTGGTCAGAGCCGTCACCGCGGATGAGAAGCGCTGTTTTTTTTTTGATCACAGTGCCGGCCAGGGATTTTTTCCGGCTGATACCGGTGATCTCTCCGAAATCCTCGTCCATTTCATCCACGAAATAGGGAAATGTCAGTGCGTCTTTGTCTTCGTGGTACAGGGCGATGGCAATGTTGTCCGTGTTCAGGATTTTACCCAGGGACAGGTGGATCTCGCGGTAAAGCCCGGACAGGTCAACGGCATTGGTGACGGCGTTGGATATTTCGAACAATACCCGGATGGTCTTATCTGCATCTCTGAGAATGGTGGAATCCGCCATAAGTCAAGCAAACTTAAATACTTAAAAAAAGGGTTTCAGGCACGGCAGACAGTTTACGGCACCCCACCTGTGAAGTCAATATGCAGGCCGTCTGGGAATAAGGCTTCTGGTATATCGGCAGGGTTCAAACCTGTTACATCCGTTCATCTGTGGCAGTACCTCCGAAGGCCTTGACAATGTGTTCGGACAGGGAATCCACGATGCAGTTCACGGATTCCGGATTCCGGTGGAGGAGAAAGGCCGCTTTTGGCAGGGGGGGAAAACCTTCTTCCTCGGTCAGTTGCCGCATACCGGCCGGCACAATGCTGTGGCTGACGGCGGTGACGGCAATGGTGCGGTCGGGGCAGACG
>MDTD01026217.1_pt1 | contig 20002 bp, 32 predicted proteins | sample 811221 | NCBI WGS metagenome assembly MDTD01 (sample SAMN05326646, study PRJNA326480) | marine metagenome | isolation source: seawater | place: Pacific Ocean: South West | collected 2011
AAATGGATACGAAAAATTTAATACTAAAAAATTTATAGGATATGAAGAAATTAATTAATTAATTTAACCTAAATATAAGTTTCATGAAAAATATAGATGTTAATATTTTTAGTCCCACTGCTCCACTAGGTATATTTATAATAGTTTGTGGATTAATTTTTAGTGGTATTATTTTTTATATTATTTATGCAGTTAGTACTGATAAAGAATCACTTGAAGATAAGAAGATGAGAAACAAGAAAAATGTTCTTCAAAAAGAAAAAATTAGTCGTTTATTTCCGAAGAAAAAATAGATTTTATAATTTTCTTTTCATTTAGATATCTATTCGCAATTAATACCAAATTATCTAGTGGGTCAAAAAACATTTTTTGAACTTCTGAATACTTAAACATTGTAAATATTCATCTTATCTATAGATAATTATATTTGCGAGTTAATATTTAGAATTTATTATAAAAAGATAAAATATAAAGCTTAAAATTTATTTTACTAAAAATAAATTTCTTGTTACAACTAAAAAAACTACCTTCATATAAAATTTTGACTGATAGAAACCTATATATTATTCTTGCAAGTGGTGAAATCAAAGGTATAGGTTATTGGTTGATAGATACTACCTTCAGTGAAAATCCTTTACATGAAAATAAAGAACTTCTAGAATGTCATAGAAAGGAATTAATTGGTGAAAAGTCTTCTAAAGATATTATTTATGCAATAAATTTTAATCTTACAAACCTATTAAATGAAATTATAGAAGAAGGATTTTATTTCGAAAAACCTCTAAAAGGTATATCCTACAGTCTTCCCTTAAATGAAATTGAGAAAATATTTGATTTCTGGATAGAAACTTATAAAAATAAAACTTCATGGGAGACATGCTTAGGTCTTTTAAAAATAAAAAAAAGACTTTCTCTAAGAAGTTTATTAGTAGATAAGGGTATTAAAGGGAATGCGAGAGCATGGGCGCCAAAAATTGAAGAATTGCATGGTTTTAGGCCTTTTTCAAAGAGAAAAATAAAAAGAAATGAACCTATGTGGAAATAAGACAACCAAATATATATACTTCGAATGCAGTTTTCTTAAGGAAATTGTTAAATATATATAATATTAAATTAATCTATTGATAATGAATTATGACTAATAAATTTTCCTTTAACCAAGAAGAAATGAATGGTATTGTTGAAGAAACTTATAAAAACATAATCATAGAGTGTAATAAACTTATCAAAACAACAAATTGCCCGAACGAACAAGTACTGGCACTTTTAAGTTTAATAGCCTCAAATTATGCGCAAAATATAAAAGAGAAAGAATAGATATGACTCTTATTTTTTCATGGGAAGATTTTGATTATTGTGTGGATAAAATTAGTAATAAGGTTAATAATACAGAATATTCTGGTATTTATGGAATCCCAAGAGGGGGAGTTTGTCTGGCAGTATCTCTTAGCCATAAATTAAATATGAAATTATTAGATAGACCAAAAGATAATTGCCTCTTAGTTGATGATATTTTTGATAGTGGTGAAACATTAAAAAAGTATCGTAATATCAAAAATGCTAGATATTTTGTTATTTTTAGCAGAAAAAAGCCACTATGGTGGGAAAGTATTTATTTAATAGAAAATGATAAATGGATTATTTTCCCTTGGGAGAATAAAGATAACTATAAAGAGGAAGAGCGAAAATATAAACTTAGAAGATTTAACAAAAAATATAAGACTGATTTACCTTAATATAAAAAAATGAGTAAACAGAAATAAAACTTTAAGTGATATAATATTTGAAATATATTAATTAATTTTGACACAAGTAACAGTTGGAGAAAATGAAGGTATTGAATCAGCTCTAAGGCGATTCAAGAGACAAGTATCAAAAGCTGGAATATTTGCAGACCTTAAACGTTTAAGACATCATGAAACACCCATAGAAAAATATAAGAGGAAGTTACAGCAAAGAAGAAAAGCAAGAAGAAGATAAGTATCAAATAAAATATCAATTAGTTCAATATATTATTTAAAATAAATATTACTAATTAATTATTAAAATTTGAGATTAATAACTATCAGAGAATAATTCTTATTAAAATTACTCTGAAAGATTTTATTTTTCTGAAAGGTTATTAAGATTTGTAATCTCTTAATTTCTTCACAAGATTAATACCTACTCCAGGAACTGCTAAAAGCTCTTCATCATTTGCTGAAATGATTTGGTTAGTAGATTTAAATCCAGCCTCATAAAATGCTTTAGCACTTTTAGATCCAATACCAGGTAAAGAGGTAAAGCTTTCTATTAACAATTTAACTTCTTGTTTTTTACCCTTTGGAGTTTTAGAAACCTTTGCTGTCTTTGTGGCTTTAGATGATTTGCTTGTTTTAGAGGCTTTTGTAATTTTCTTAGGTTTTGTAGCCTTAGAAACTTCTTTTTTGCCAAAGAACAATTTTACTTTTTTTAAGATTTTTGAAAACATTTAATCTAAGAAGTAATTAATAAAAAATATTCCTATCAATTTAAAAATTAAATTTAAAATGATGATTTATTAGTAGACTAATAATTCACAGGAAAATTAGTTATTTATTTACAATTATATAAAGACACATTTTTAAATATGATGCAAGTTTATAAATCAAAAAAATAAAAATAAATTTTAAAAAATTAATTTTTTATAACTAAAGATCTTTCATTCTTTTTAATTTTCATAAAATCTATTAGATAATTTTTGTTTTACGAAAATCTAAACTTAATACATAATATGTAGTAGATAATATGTTGAAATGAAATTTATAATAATTTGTGGACCTTCTGGCAGTGGAAAAACAACACTTGGAATTAATCTTTTAAGAGAAATAAAGAATAGCTATCTTTTAAGCACAGATAATTATTATAAAACAGGATTAATAAGTAAGATACTTTCTAAAATAATCAATTCTTATTTTGATAGAAAAATAAGCTTTAATATTAAATTATTAAGATCTGATATTTATGAAATTATAAAAAATAAAAAAATTAAACATAATTATAAATATAACTTTAAAAAAAAATTAATAAAGAAATCTTTTCAAGAAAGTAATTTTATAGATTTTCTCATAGTAGAAGGAATTTTTGCTGAAGAAGTAATTAAATATATACCAAAAGAAGATTATCTTATAATCTCACTAAAGATGAAAAAAAGTTTTTGTCTTAAAAGAATTATTTTAAGAGATATATTAGAGAGAGGAAAAAGTGAATCTAAATCTATTATGGACTTTCACAAAGGATGGTTATTGTTTAAAGAAAAAGAAAAATCTATTTGTAAATATCCAAAAAAAAATAAATTAATTTTTAATAATACCCCTGATTTAAAAATAATAGTTAATAAATTATTTAAAGAAAATTTATAATCTTCTTTGACAGTTCTAAACCGCTTATAATTGCTCCTTCAACTTTTCCAAAACCTTCAAAATCAAACCAATCTCCACAGAAACCAATATTATAATCTTTTAAAATTTGAAGGTTTGGCGGTATTCCATTCCCCTTGGGTTGAGATGATCTCCAAAACATTATTGAAATATCTTCGTAATCATTAATTTTGGTGATATAAATATTATTTTTAAAAACCATATTAAATCTATCTACTATATTTTTATTAATAAGATCTTTATTTCTAATATCAATATCAATTATTAAATCTTCAAGATCTTTTGTATGAATTACTATGCCATAATTACTACCATATTGCCTTTGAAAAATTATTCTTTCGAAACCAATTAATTTCTCTAATTCCTTATTGAAAACAAAATGTATATTTTTATTTTTTATTGAATACTTCAAATTATATTCTGGTTTTAAATAAATCAAGAAATTTATTCTCTTTATATATTCTTGCTTGTAAGATAATTGAATAATTTCTTTAGTCTCTCTAGATTTACTATATAGGAGTGCTTCCCTTAAAGGAGCTTCATCAACTTTTAAGATCTTTTTTGACCTTTCATGCAGTAATAAGTTGCTTGTACATATAAGAAATTTACTACTTAGCTTTAAACCATTATTTGATGTAACAATCCATTTTTTCCCATTAAAATTAAGATTATTTATAAAAGACTGAAAAAAATAGTCAATTTGATCATAAGAATTATTTAAGTGTAAGATTTTACTCATAAATTTACTCATATATGAGTAAGGGATATAAAGATTATCTTTATAGAAATCATCTTTAACATCATAAATTTGATCAAAATTCTTATTTAAATGAATAATTAAAGAATCATCTTTCTTAATTAATTTATTTATTTTTAGTTGATTTATAAAATCTTTTAGCAATAAGTTATTTGATTTATTTTCTATATTGAAGCTTGGGCAACCATGATTAATAATACAATTTTTGTTAAATTTATTAAATCTAGTACTCATTCTCCCCCCTAAACCTCTCCCAGCCTCGACAATAGCAATATTTCCCAAAAATCCACTTTTTTGTATGTTTGAAATGAAGGTACATGCTGATATTCCTCCACCAATAACAATTAACTCATAATCTTTATTCATTTATTTAATTTAAAAAAGGACTAATAAATTTTTTTACTTCATTTAATTGTTTATTTGATGAACATTCTGTCTCTATTAATGGGAAAATATTATTTTTTAAATAAATTGATAAAAGACCCTTTGTAATATCAATTGATTTATCGATTGAGTTCAAATAGTCATTTGATAAAAAAACACCTCTCCATGGTCTAAATTTAAATCTAGCAAGGAATTGTTTGGATGGAATAAATACACTTCCATAAATTTTTACTGAATTTTCAATATCACTTGAAAAATTAAAATTATTATCCAAAAAACTTAATTGATTTTCTAAAGCATATAAATCAGATCCAAACTGTAGCCAGATTGATTTTATAAATCCAGAATTTAATTTACTTAAAAGTCTCTGCCTTTCTAAAATTTGCAAACTATTTTCTCTAAAGTAAGGATTATAGGCTATTCCAAATTTAAAATCTTTACTCAAATCAAATTTTAAATCATTTAGGATATCAACAACTTCAAAGTTATTTCTCTTTTTTGAACCAGATACAATTAAAACTTCATTTTTACTATATCTATTACATTTATCTAAAAAATTTAAAAGATTTGAATAGGAGACACTTTTATTCTTTGAAAACTGATGGTATAAACTATAGTGATAAATTATGTCAAGATCTTTAAAATTTATACCAATAAAATCAACTACCTCTAGTAAAAATTCTTTCTTGATTAATCCTTTGCAAGGAATATTTAATTGATAAATATTATTTGAACGACAAAATTCAATTTTACTTTTTAACTGATCTAAATCTTTAAATGAGATTTCTAACCTAAATTTATTCTGTATGTTCATTAAATAAATCGAAATTTAATGCAATTATAAAAAACTAATCACCTAAAACATGCATCACTTACTATTCTTAGTTTTGAGGCATTATCGTTAGATTCACCTTTTATTAGAAATTTTGGTGAAACTGCTAATGCAGCCTTAAGAGATAATTTCTCATTTTTGGATTCTTTAATAATATTAAAAAAACATTGCCATTTTTTTTGGAATATAATACCTGGCCAAGAAATCCAGAGTCCTAGAATAATTCCTGAAAATAAGAAAAAAAAACTCTTCATTTAAAAAAATTATATTAACAAATTTATTCTAAACAGTCCTACTAATTATTAAAAACTAAAATCTTAATAAACAAGTATAAAATTTTTAAATAATAAAAAAGGTAATTTTTTTTAATGTACATTAAAGGTTAGAATAATTAATATTTGATTAATAAAACATATGGCTAGTCAAGATTATTTAATTGCTATTGCATTAATTGAACAGAATAATGAACGGGCAATGCCATTGGGGGGTAAAGAAATTAAAATTAATATCGAAGATAAAGATAGTTTTAAAGATCTCGCAGAAGATGTTGTTTTAAACTTATTACTTAGGTTATTTCAACGAAGTGATGATGGATCAATTAAAAGAATTTCTGAAGAAAAAGGTTTACTTCTTGTACATATGCATCCAAAAAGAATGCAAAAAGAATTACCTTTCATCAAAGCAGAGTGGATAAGAGATGGAGATACAAATCAATTCCTTCAGTATTTAGGAAATCTTTCTAAAGAGATTTGGACAGCATCATTTGTAAAATATCAAGGAGTTATATTTAATTCAATTGCAAAAAATGATGAAATTTAGTTTCATAAAGTAATTTTAATTTGCAATTTCAATAAATCTCAATTCAATAAATCATAAATACTTACAAATAAACCCCATGCAACAATAATTGGTGTAACGTATTTCAACATAAATTTTATATAAGTAATTACAAATAAAGAGGTACCTGAATTCTTTAATTCTTTATCAAGAGTTTTAGGTACAGCCCATCCAATAAGGAAGGAAACAAGAAATCCACCTAAAATAAGAATGATATTTGCTACTGCATCTACATTTCCAAGTATATTTGTACTTAATGCGGATGGAATTCCTAAAAGAAAAGTAATAAATACAGTTAATATTGCAGCACTTTTTCTCTTTAATTTAAATTTATCTATTAATGTTGCTACTGGAATCTCAAGAAGAGAAATAAGAGAAGTAATTGCAGCTATGTACGCCAAACCAAAAAATAAAATTGCTACAAATCTGCCAGCTAATCCAAATTGACCTAATCCTGAAGGTATTGTTATAAATAAAGCAGCTATTGTATCGTTACTGATAGCCTCTCCTAGTCCAAAGGTGAAAATGATAGGAAATGTTATCAAACCAGCAATAAGTCCGACTGAAGTATCCAAAGAAGCTATTTGTAAAGCTTGTTTTGTTAAGTTAGTTTTTTTATTTAAATATGATGCATAAGTAATCATTATCCCAATTCCAAGACTCAAAGAGAAAAATGCTTGACTAAATGCATTTCTTATTGTCGTTGGATTTTTAAGTTGTTGGATATCAAAATTTAACAAGAAATTTTTATACCCTTCTCCTGCATTGCCTAAAGATGAAGACCAAATAGCTAACAAAATTAAAATTATAAAGAGTAATGGAATACAAAATTTATTTAATTTTTCTATTCCTTTTTTTATACCTCCTGAAACAACTAATCCTCCTAAAACAAGACTGAAAATTTGTCCAAAGAAATCTCTATTGCCATTATGAATATCATTAAATAAAGAATTAGATTGATCAACACTCTGAGGTAACCCTTTTATTAATGATTGAAGAAATATATCGATTGTCCAGCCCATTATTACAGCATAATATGAGGCTATTGCTAAAGGTGCCAGAAGAAATAGCCAACCTAATGGTGCCCATTTTATACCAGCAGCTTTTACTGGTGCTAAAACAGCGCTAGTAGAAGTGCTCCTACCTAGAGCAAATTCAGCAACAAAAATAGGCAAACAAACTACTAAAACAACTAAGATATAAAGGATTACAAACGCTGCACCCCCTCCTTCAGAAGACCTGTAAGCAAAACCCCATAAATTCCCTAAACCAACAGCACTTCCAACCGCTGCAAGAACAAAACCTAGCTTAGTGCTCCACTGTTCTCTTTGAATTTTTTCTTTGTTCAAAATAATTAAAACTACTATTTTTTTTATAACTTAGTAAATATCAAAAAGCTAATTTAATAAACTTATTAGAATAAATTTTGTGTAATAATTTTATCTCTCATAAAGATCTCAAAGGATTTTTTTTTCTCTCCAAAATTTATGGACTTTTTATCTATTCCATTAATAATATGCAGAGCACTAAGTCCTTCTATGCAAAAACAAGAATCTATTTTTTCTTTTTTAAGCATCTCCATTACATATGGCTTTCTCTCTTTTTCTTCATCATAATGTGGGCATGCTAAACCTTCTACAAAACCTAAGCAATTTATAATATCTAACCTTCCAGCATAAGAATCTGTCACTCCCCGTTCAAACCAACAAATCGCTCCTGCACTAACACCGCTCATTACAATTCCAGAGTTATAAGCATTTCTTAAAATTTCATCCAAATTCCAATCTTTCCATACAGCAATCATACTTTTTGTATTACCTCCGCCAACGTAAATAATATCCTGATTTAAAATTACTTTTTCTAAGTCCTCAGTTCTTGAGAAGAAATCTATGTGAGTATTAATACATCTCAATTTAGAAAATGCTCGATAAAAATTTAATTTATACAAATCGTTATCTCCTGATGCGGTTGGAATAAAACAAACTTTTGGGAATTTCTTATTTGAAACTGAGACTATGTATTTTTCTATTAATAAATTACCAAGACTCCTACCAAATCCACCTCCGCCAATCGCAATAATATTCTTAGTTATCATTTTATAAAGAAAATTTCTTATGAATCTAAGACAAATTAGCTTAAAAGATCAAATATTGCTCAAAAAGCTTTATTTTGAATCAATAATGTCAATAGATGAAAGTTTATACACAAGAAATCAAAAGATTGCTTGGTCAAGCCAAGCATGGGAAAATCCTCAATTCAATATATGTTTGACCAATGGAAAAGGTTTTATAATGTCAAAGGGTAAAAATGCAATTGGTTTCGCAACAAGATACCCTGAAAATAAGCTTGCACTTTTTTATATAAAAGGTGCTTTTCAAAGAAATGGGTATGGATCTTTTATTTTGGAGAATATTGAAAAAGAAGCATTTAGATCAGGGATATCTTTTTTAAAAACTGATGCAAGTCTATTGAGTTATAAGTTATTTTTAAAAAGCGGTTGGGAAGAAATTTCCAAAGAAAAAGTGTTAATAAGTAAGGAAGAATTTGTTAGATATAAAATGACTAAAAGTCTCAAGTAACTTAAAGTATAAGAATGATTAATAAAAGAAAGAGGAAAATAATAATTCTTAGATTAATTGCATGGTTTTTTTATTTCATTGCAGGATATTTAGTTTATGTTAATAAGTTCGCATTCCCTTCAATTTTGATGCCTTTATGCAAATTTATATATCCACTATCTATTTTCTGGCTTCAAATAAGATTCCATAACAAAGAGAATTGGTTACCCATTAATGCATCAATGACGACATCTCAGTTATGGTTTAGATTAATCCCAGTTTTTTTATCTTTTTTTGTTTCGATAATAGTGTTTATAAATATGTTGATAGTTATTTTTTAATTCACTAAAAGAATTTTATTTGAAAATATTTCAAGTCAGATAATTAAAATAGATTAATGTAAATTTGTAAAGAAAATGGTCTTTTAAATATTTTTGTTTAAATTTTAAGTATTGAGTCTAATTGATTTATGAAAGATCTTTCAGTAAATGAAAATCATGATTTCGAAAATAATAATAATGATATTTTAGATAATGAATTATTCTCTCTAAAAATTACAGATAGTCTTTATAAAAAAGATATCGGCAAATTTTTAGAATTTTTATCTTCACATTTCATTTAAGAATTTCAAATTTTATTATTTAAGAATTTATAAAATGTTCAAATAAAAACTTTTTATCAAAAAATTAAATTTTTCATTAATAATTAATTAACAAACATTATTCACATGCAATTATTTCTAGCTGACTGTCAATTCACAGATATAGAAAACCAAATAAGTGGTTATAAATCATTTGTGGAGTCCTGGGAGAGCGGACAGTTAGCAAAATCTGATAAGACAGATAAATTTGAAATGCTTTTTAGAGTGCATGCTCCTGGTGAAGGGAGAGTTGTTTGTTTGTGTAAAGCTCATAGTGACAAAGAATTATTTACACATTTTGCACCTTGGAGAGCAAAGTTTGGAATTCATATGGAATTTACTCCAGTTATTAGTTGTCAAAACGTTGTTGATTATCATAAAGAATTGTTTGCTTCTATGAAATAATTTAAAATGATTGTAAGTTTAGTTCTTAATCGATAAAATAGAGTAACAAAATCTACTAATTAAATTTAATAATTAATAAACTTTCCATTAAATATAAAAAATATTTTTAATTTATTATCTTCACAAGGTTATTACCTTTAAAATATTAAACATTTACAGCCTCAAGTTTATCCTCTACATCTAAATTAGGCTCTGAATCTTTTTTATTTTTCAATTTGTAGATGTAAACCAAAGAACCTAGAGCAATTGAGGATGACAATAAAATACCTGATATAAGTGTCAAGGCAAATAATCCTCCAATAATTCCACCTTTTAGTCGAAGAAGATTAGTTTTCAAAAGTAATATAAACAATATAAAAATAGTTGATTTTAAGGAAGCAATCTTTAAAAAAGTGATTGGAGCAAAAGGATTAATTAACATTTTTATTTTTAGTACTATATATAAGATAAAAATAAATTATTAAAAATGTAGGAAAGAAAAAAAAAAAGGCTCATATTTGAGCCCTTATGAAAAAGTATTAATGATTATTTTTTAGCCTCTGGATCAAAGTTTTGCAAATTTGGACCAGCAATCAATCCTACCAAGCCAAACAATACCAGTGATCCAATACCAAAACCTGCAGCCCATGGATTAAAACCACCTAATGCGAATGAAGCTAATAAATTCATAACTTAAAAATAACTTTTGTCTCGCAGTTAGCATACAGATTTTCTACTACAAAATTGATATATTGAGACATTTCTTTGTAATTAATTAATAAAATATTTATTTTATATTTTTCTATAAATTTAAATAATTTGTAAAAAATTTAGTTATATATTTAAAACTGTATATAAAAATTAAAATAAATATACCAATATTCTTAATCTAGATCATTAGAATAATAAAAAATTAACATTATCTACAATATAAAATGAAAAATAGCAATTTAACATTTATTTATGATGGAGAATGTCCATTTTGTAACCATTTTGCTGAGCTACTAGAATTAAAAAGCCAAATTAAAGAAATTTCAATACTAGATGGTAGGAAGAATCCAGATAAAATTAAGGAGCTTTTACAAAAGGGTTTTGATTTAGACAAGGGGGCAATACTTCTCAAAGATGACAAAATACTACATGGTGCTAACGCAATCTATACAATTTGTCGTCAAATAAATAATCCTTCTAGTAATTTACTACGTGTTCTTTCATTAGCCTTTAAATCAAGCGAAAGAACAAATTTAATATTTCCATTTCTTGTCAGAGCAAGAAGGTTAGCTTTAGTATCTAAAGGAGTTCCAACTTCTTTGGTGTGATTTTAAAGAAAATTTGCAATAAATTATTAATATATGAGAAAACTTTTTAATCTTTAAAGAAATATTTGTTTTTTCTAGCTAGAACTAATAGATATTAATAATAAAAGTAATGATAGAAAATTTTAACCCTTTTATCTGTCTTGGCGGAGATAATGAAAAAATAAATCATATTGCAGAAGCTGCTATCGAAATGAATTTAACCTGCAACGATTTAAAGAAAGATTTAAATTTATCAGATGGCGATGTTGTGGACATGCTACAACTTGTTATGGATAGATTTAAAAATAGAGACTCAATTTAAATTAGAATAAGATTTTAGAAATAATTAACAAAGTGAAAAATATAACAATACAATTATCAAAATCTTTATCAGTAGACTACCTATGGGCAAATTTAATTGAAAATATAGGATTCGAAAAAGCTAAAACCTTAATATCTCAAGCTACTGATCTACAAAAGATGAATGGTATCGAAAATACAACCCTTCCAGTAGTTTTTTATGGTACTGGTGGTTTGGCATTAGTTTCATTTGATTTACTTAAAGAAATTAAATTACTGGAAGATTTGAAAAGCAATCAAATAATTATTTTTAATCCTAAATCCAAAACCTTCCAAATTTTACATGAAACAGATAAAAAATAATTTCACTTTATTTAATTAGCAAAAGTTCTGGATACTCATAAAATCTAATATTTTTTTATGATTAATAAAAACTTAAGCATATGACGTTCAAAGCTACTTATCTTGGTTCAAATGGCTGGATCATAGATTTTTCTTCGACAAGAATCATAATAGATCCTTGGCTGATTGGAGATTTAGTTTTCCCTCCTGGAGAATGGTTCTTTAAAGGATCACTTGAGAAAGAAGTTCCAACTCCTCAAAATATTGATTTAGTTCTTTTAACTCAAGGATTACCAGACCATTGTCATATACCAACTCTAAAAAAGTTCCCAAAATCAATTGATATTATCTGTCCAAAAAGTGCTTTAAAAACATTAGAGGATCTAGGATTTGAATGCATAAAAGTGATAGAGCCAAATCAATTTATGAAATATAATGACATTGATATTGAAGCAACATCAGGAGCACCTGTTCCTCAAATAGAAAATGGGTATATTTTGGAATCTAAAGAAGGGAGCTTTTATATTGAGCCTCATGGTTTTCTTGACGATAAAATAATATCTAGAGAATTAGATGCAGTAATAACCCCTACAAAAAATCTTGAATTGCCTTTAATTGGCCCATTCGTTAAAGGAGCAGAAGTTATTCCTCAGTTAATAAAAATGTTTAGTCCCAAATATATACTCTCAAGCACAACTGGGGGAGATGCAATTTTTAGCGGATTCTTAAATAAATTCATTTCTCTAGAAGAATTTAAAGATAAATTTAATTGTAAAATTATTGATCTTAAAACAATGCAGTCTATAGAAATTTAAAATCATCTAGCCAAATATCCTACTTTTAATTTATTTACAATAACTTCTATTTTATTTTTTATTGTAAAGAAATTACATCATTTATATCCAAAAAACTATCAACAATTAAGTATATTTATATAAGATTTTTATCTAAAATATTATTTCTTTAATAACCTCATTCCTTTTTTTTCTTAGTTTAAATACTACTTATATTTGTGACGGCAACAACTTAAGCTTAATAATGAGGAATAATATTAATGGAGATTTTAATAAGGTGAATGAAATTTCTTATTTAAAACCTGGAGCATTCATAAATATTTCTTGGAACAGTAAGGAACTTATGCTACCATTTTCTCCTAGAAATGGAATGATTTCTTTCTCAGATAATAAATGGGATTTTAGATATAATTATAAAAATGATTCAATTAATGAATCAGAACCTGTTCTATATGAATTATTACCCTCAGGCAAATTTATTGAACATAAATGTATTTTGAATGATGTTGCCTAATGATAAAGAAAATTGACTCAAATCTCAAATATACCCATATTAATGATTATAAACCTTATGACTATTCAATACCTACAGTCCACTTAAACTTCATTATTGAAGATAAGAAAGTAAAAGTAATAGCTGAATTAACGCTTTTAAAAATAAATTTAAAGACTTCAAAATTATCACTTAAAGGTTCAAATATTAAAATAAAAAGAATTTTGTTAAGTGGAATTGAATTAGATCGGAAGAAATATACATATGAAGAGGAAGATTTAATTATTAAAGATATCAATGAAGAAAATTTTATTTTAAAAATTGAAGGCGAAATAAATCCCTATACTAATACATCCCTTCAAGGCATGTATGAAAGTAACGGAATAATAACTACTCAATGTGAAGCTGAGGGATTTAGAAAAATAACTTTTCATCCTGACAGACCAGATATTTTAAGTAAATATTTAGTAAGAATTGAAGCCGACAAGAATAAATATCCAGTTTTACTAAGTAATGGTAATCTTATTAAAGAAGTTAATCTTGATAAAAATCGTAAAGTTGTTATCTGGGAGGATCCTTTTCCAAAGCCGTCTTATCTATTCGCTTTAGTTGCAGGTAATTTGGAATGTATTAAGGATTTTTATTTTACCAAAACTAACAAGAAAATATTAATCAATATATATGTAGAAAAAGGTGATCAATGTTTTGTAAAACATGCCATAAAATCATTAAAAAAAGCGATGAGATGGGACGAAGAAAAATATAAATTAGAATATGATCTCAGCTTATTTAATATCGTAGCTATTAGGCACTTTAATATGGGTGCAATGGAAAATAAAAGTTTAAATATATTTAACTCAAAATTAGTTCTGGCGGATGAAAAAACATCAACAGATTTTGAGCTTGAGAGAGTAGAAGGGGTAATTGCTCATGAATATTTTCACAATTGGACAGGTAATAGAATTACTTGTAGAGATTGGTTTCAATTATCTCTAAAAGAGGGTTTAACTGTTTTTAGAGATCAACAATTCACCTCAGACATGCATAGTTATGAAATCAAAAGAATCGAAGATGTAAAGTTTTTAAGAAAACATCAATTTAGAGAAGATTCTGGGCCAACATCACATCCAGTAAAACCAGAAAAATATCTAGAAATTGATAATTTTTACACTACCACTATTTATGAAAAAGGTTCTGAGATAATAAGAATGGCATATGCTATTTTAAAAAAAGAAAAATTTCAAAAAGGCTTTTCAGATTTCATTTTTAAATATGACGGTCAAGGTGCCACAATAGATCAATTTATAGATACTATCTTTAAAAATAATAATAGTATTGATATTTCAAAATTTAAACTTTGGTATACGCAAAATGGTACTCCAAATATAAAATTCAAAAGAAATTGGGATAAAAATAAACGAATACTTTCTATCTCAATCTCACAAAATAACAAGTATTGTTCAAATTTTAATTCTTTAATAATTCCAATTAGAATTGCAATATTTACTCATGAAAATAACTTCAAAGAATATCTTTTTATATTAAAAGAAAATAAAGAAGAATTTATAGTTAATAATATTAATACAGATTTAGATAAACCGATAGTAACTTACTTTCGTGAATTTTCCGCCCCTGTAAAATGGCAAACAGATTCAAATGTTGATGAAGAAATATTTATTTTAAAAAACGAAAAAGATTTATTTACAATATATGATTCCATTTCAAAATTGTATAGATTAATTATAAATAAGAGATTATTAAATAAAATAGATTATGATCTAGAAAATAAATTAATAAATACAATAAGTTTAATTCTAGAAAAGAATTTTATCAATTCATACCTATTAAGTGAGATACTAAATATACCTAGTTTTGTAGATTTAGAAATAGATATAATAAATATTGATCCAATAGAAATTAATAAAACAATTGAGGAATTAAATAAAAAATTTGCTCTTAGACTTAAGGGATTACTTGTTAATAAAATTAATCATATTAAAGATTCTATTAATAATGAATGGCCAAAAGGTAAAGATGAAAGAAAACTAATCGAAGTTATTTGGAAGCTATTAAGTTATACAAATCATGATGGTTTAGGCAGAGAATTATTATTATTTATTGATAGAGATAATATGACTTTGTCTAAATCAGCACTAAATGTTTTTTCAGGATTCGATTGTTTTGAGAGAAATATTGGATCAAAGAAATTCTTTAATAGATGGAAAGATAATAGTATTGTTCTTGACAATTGGTTTTACTTTGTAGCATCTATTGATAGAAAAGACTCAAATGAAGAAATCGAAAATTTATTTAATCATGAATTATTTGATCCAAAATCACCAAATACTTTAAGGTCTATTCTTAATGGGTTCGTTCAAAATAATCCATTCTTCCACAGTAAAAGTGGTGAAGGTTATTTTTACATAGCTGAGAAAGTAATTGAATTTGATAAATTAAACCCTATAGTAGTTTCAAGATTTTTAAAAATATTTAGTAATTGGAAACGTTATTCAGATCCATACAAAACTAATATGTATAATGCAATTAAATATATTAATTCTCATTCCTTATCAACAAATTCTAGAGAAGTTATTGATTTAATTATGAATTAATTTATATCATTATTAATAAATTATATTATTATTAAACTATTTAAATCTTATTAATAAATTCAATACTTTATCTTATAAATTATATATTTACTATAAATGATTAAAAACATATTTTTGAAGTTCTTTACTCCAAATCTTTAATACCCATAACAACAATTAATTTCAAATTTAAGAAATACTAACTTAATTTGTTTCTTATTAGCTAAATTAAATAATAATAATAATTCTTAATTTTATAATTCATAAATTGATAATATCATATACTTTAAATATTTAAATGTTTATTATGTTTGCAATTGCATTAGGTATGACAAAAATAGAAATTTTTACAGTGGCTGTCTCTAGCATTGTTTTTCTTGGGGCTTTTACATGGGTTTCAATAAAAGGTGATTTAAGGAAGATTGCTGAAGAATTAATTCAAGAAAATGAAAAAGAATAATCAATTTTTTAATTACTTAGTATTACTTATTATGTAAGTTTGGATAATCTATAATATGTCTTATTTCCTTAAGTGAAGATCCATATATCTTATGCCCCATAAGGTCAACTCCTAACCATTTCTTATGTTGATTAAACTTATTATTGTTATTAGATTTGATTGTTAATAAACTTTTATCATCCCACGTCAGGGTAATTCTCCAGCCTTTATAATTTTCTATCATAATTTATTATTGTTTGTTAATTAAAGCTTAGTCATTTAAGGGTTAAATAAAAACAAAGGAAATAAGTAGTTTTTCTAGATTCGTTTAAAAAGTTAATTTAAAGAAATTATTCTAACTCTACCTGCACACTGATTTGCCTTAAGTTTTGCTTCTTCAAGATTCTTTGAAGAAGAAATTGCTACAGCCATTCTCCTTCCTTTTCTTGCATAAGGCTTACCAAATATTAATATTTTTGAATTTTCAATTTCTAAAGCCTCACTAATACCTTCATAAGTAAAATTTTCATAATCTCCTTTAGATAAGATAACTTTTGATGCAGAAGGACGAACTATTTCAACCAAAGGTATCGGGAGATCAAGAATAGCTCTTAGATGCAATTCAAACTCATTAATATTTTGGCTCAATATAGTGACAAGTCCCGTGTCATGGGGTCTAGGAGATAATTCAGAGAAAATAAGTTCTTTCCCCTTTACAAAAAATTCTACTCCATATATTCCAGCTCCATTTAGGTTATCAAGAATAGTCTTTGTAATTTGCTTTGCCTTTTCAAATAGTGAACTTTCAATATTTAATGGTTGCCAACTACACTGATAATCACCATTTAATTGTTCATGGCCAATTGGCAAGCAATAAATATTTTTATTATCATTTGTTCTTACAGTCAGGAGAGTGAATTCATAATCAAAATCAATATATTCTTCTAATATTACTCCCTTAACATTACCTCTTGCTCCTTGTAGAGCTATTTCCCATGCATTATTCAATGAATCTGCATTATGAACAATATTTTGACCTTTGCCAGAGGAACTCATGAGAGGTTTTATTAAAAAAGGAAAACCTAATTCAGAGACATTACTTTTTAATTCTTCTTTATTAAAGACATATTTATATTTTGCAGTTCTAATTTTTAATTCAGAAGAAGCAAGATCTCTAATTTTGTCTCTATTCATTGTAATTTCAACAGTTCTGGCATTAGGAACTATTTTGAAACCTTCTTCTTCTAACTCTTTTAGTGCTTCAATTGATAGTGACTCAATTTCAGGAATAATAAGATCTGGTTTTAAATTTGCTACTAGATTTTTTAATTCCTCCTTATTATTCATTTCAATTACAAAAGATTCATCCGCTAAATGCATAGCTGGAGCTCCGTCATATTTATCAACCGCAATTGTATGACAACCTAATCTTTGAGCTTCTATTAAGAATTCTTTTCCTAATTCTCCGCTCCCAAGCAATAAAAGCTTTTTATTATTAAATGGAAATTTCTTCATTTAAAAGGTATCACTATTACTTTTATTTACTTCACTTTTATTTGATATTGAATTATCTTTTTTATCTCCCCTCTTACTTATACCAATAAAGGATGTTTTACTAAACCATCCTTGATCTCTTATTCCATTTCTGACGCCTGATGACATTGCCCCTATAAAGAAAATTCCAATGATTAACCATATTAATCTTTCAATAAAAATAAATGAGGAGAAAGCCTGTCCAGATTTTACAATTTCAGTTAGAGGGTCTAATGGATCCAAGTTTCTTTGATACTATCACTAATATTTTTAGTATATATATAAAATAATCAAAATATTCAAATAATTATTCAATTATGAATATAAATCATCAAAACTTTATTACACGAAAATAAAATAGTAATGTTATCTTCTAAAAGTAATTGAGTTAAATTATGATCATTGATGTAAAAAATACTGAAATCTTATCAGCAGAAGGGAACAAAATAAATTTAGGAGATTATTCAGGAAATGTTCTACTGGTCGTAAACGTAGCTAGCTATTGCGGCTTTACATCACAGTATGAGGAACTTCAGAAACTACATGATATGTATTTTCAAAAAGGATTAAGAATTCTTGCTTTTCCATGTAATGATTTTGGAAACCAAGAACCTGATTCATTGGACGAAATTAAGAATTTTTGCTCAACTAAATTTAATATTAAATTTGAAATCTTTGAAAAAGTTCATGCGAAGGGAAATACCACAGAGCCTTTTACCACATTGATTAAAACAGATCCAGAGGGTGAAGTTGAATGGAATTTTGAGAAATTTTTGATTGGAAAAGATAGTAATGTTATAGCAAGGTTTAAATCAGGAATAAAACCATTAGATGAGAATCTTATAACAGCAATTGAAGTAGCTTTAGAATCCTAAATCAAGAGGCCTCCCTTTCGCATAAGCCATATTCATATAACTTTTCTTGAAATTTATAATCATCTAGGGATAAAAAAAATTTTCTTATTCGCTTATAATCATCTATGCTCTCTAATTTAGAATTATTACATAGATATATTCTTGTCATTATTGTGGCCAAATTCTCTTTAGGCATAAATATAAATAAAATTAAATTTAATTTGTCGTTTGATATTTTCAAGTAATATTAATGAAATTAAATAAAAATAAAAGATTTGATTAATTATTGATACTAATAAAGAAGTATAAATTCCATGAAATATTTTAGATTTTTACGTTTTTTCCTTTCTTTTGTTGAACAGATTCACTTTTTACTAAATCACCTTCTTTATTAGAATTAACTTTGTTAACTTTTTTTTTAGCATTCGAGCGTTTAGTCCTTGATTTAATTTGATTTGCCTCTTTCTTTTTTTCGTTCTCTTGCTCAATACTCTTAGTTGATTTTTCACCATTTACATCAATATTAGTTTTAATTTTTGAATTATTAGCTATCTTTAAATTACTTTTTGTAGACTTTTTAATACTTTCATTTTCTTCCTTTTTGTTTTTATCTTCAATAGATAAAGTATCCTTTTTAGAAAATATTTTCTTTTCTTTTTCCTCATCTTTCGATGACTTAATTAGGTCAATTGGGGTAGAATCTTCTTCTATAATTTCATTATTTTTTGATGAGATTGATTTTTCTTGCACTTCGGAAATGGCATCAATCTGGTCAGGTAAATTTAAATTATCTCGAACGTTATCAATATTATTAACTGATTCCTCCCTTTGATTAGATTTTTGTTTTAAATTAGTTAAATTTCCTTTAATTTCATTGTTAGAAATATTTGTTATGTTTTCTTTCTCTTCATCACTTAAATTATTTTTAACCTGTTCTTGATTCTCTAATTTATTTAATTTGGAGTCATCACTTAAAAGGAACTTTAAAAAAATAGAAAAGTATTGAAGCCCTTTTTCTATTCTTTTTATTCCTAAGATACATAATGCAATAACTATTATGATAAATATTTCAGGGGAATTTAAACCAAAAATTGTCATTATTTGAACAAATTATTTCTAATTTTAGTATAAGATTAAAAATTAAACTAATTATTTTCAAACAAAGGAAGATACATATCTCTATTTGAAGCAATTATACCTTCTTCCTTAAAAAATATTTCTAACTCTTTTATTTCATCCAAATCTACAAAATCTCCGCATTTTTCTAAAATACTATTTGAAGTGAACGACCAAAGATCATCAAGATATTGTTCATCATCAGGAAAAGCAACAAATTTTAAATATGTATTATTTAAAGCATATTCACTAGCTGTTTCAGAATTTACTCCACCTTTTTTTGCTTCACAAAAAACCTTAGCAAACCTTTGCCCAACAGAAGACTGAGCACTTGTTAAATCAATATTACCTTGTAATGAATGAACTTGTGTTGGAAAAATCAAAAGGTAAGTGGATAATAAAAATGATAAAAATCTAGAAAGCAAATTAAAAGAGGTTTGTATATCTAAACT
>MDTD01181121.1_pt1 | contig 20000 bp, 33 predicted proteins | sample 811221 | NCBI WGS metagenome assembly MDTD01 (sample SAMN05326646, study PRJNA326480) | marine metagenome | isolation source: seawater | place: Pacific Ocean: South West | collected 2011
CAACACAGTTTACCTTGATACAATGCCTGACTATGGGTCTTATGTTGTTGCAACTTATTTGACGGAGGAAAAATGAGACTCACAACTTTCTGGCATGTGATGATTGGTTTAAATATGGGCCTCTGTGTAGTGAGCTGGGTCTTACAAGACAATAGCCTATTAGCACTTAACATTTTGTCTGCTACTGCATGTGGGTTTGCTGCTCATTTTGCTAAAATTAGAGAGGAGAGTAGGAATCTTAAGAATTGATACTAAAAAATTTGCTATCAATTTTTTATGTCTTTTTGTGCTCGCAATCAATGTCACGTTGCTAATTTTTCATCTTGAGGATGTAGCGCATTTTTTAGATGAGGATGCAACATCTCTTAATTTTATTATTGAAATAGTATGCTGCATTGCGATTTTAATTGTCAATAAGTAGTAATGATAAAATTCCACTCACATCAAAGATATTTACATATAGAAGGTAACATGACAAATAAAATTTTATTTTTAGTTTTGACACTTGTATTAACGTTTACCTTTGCGTCAGTGCCTAGTCATGCAAACACTGAATTTACAAGTAACAAAATCAATACAATTATTGACGTTTCTAATAAAACTAAAAAAGCTGCTCTTCAGTCTGCAGTCAGAGTTGTTCATAAAGAAAACGGAAGCTACGGATCCGGTTCATACATTTTAATTGATGAACAATACTTTGTTTTGACTGCAGCACACGTTGTTGACGTTGACAGCACCTTCTCTGTGCAAAACGGATTTGAGGTTGTCTCTGGTGACGTTGTTTATAGAGATGATGTTAATGACATCGCTTTTTTAAAAGTTCAACAGATGAAAAGCAGAACAGCTTTAAAGTATAAGGTGAGCAACAAGCACGACCTGATAGGCGAAAACTTAATGTATGCTGGCTACCCAAACAGCGAGGATCTATTTTTGTTCTTTGGGAGGGTTGCGGGATATCGTGCCGATACTATCATGCTTCACTCTTACGCCTGGATGGGTGCATCGGGTTCTGTTGTTTTGGACATGAGTGGTAGAATCGTCGGCGTTTTGCATGCCATAGACGTCGGATATGGCTTCGGAGGCCCTCAACTTGTTGAAGATATGGTCTGGGTAGCAAGTATTCATAAAGTTAATTTAGAAAAACTTAAAAAAAATGTAGCAAAGAGAGACGTTAATATTCATAAGAAAATTAAAACTAATTGACATGATTGGTTAGAATTAATAGCATTTGGAGAAAAAATGCAAAAAATTAAAAATCTACTAGGACAAATTAAAAACCCTAAAATCAATCAGGACGTTGAAAGCTTACTGAACGAAGTAAGCAAATTAGCATTGCAAGTGAATGCTGATCAAAAAGCAATCAGAGATCTTGAGGCTGTTAATCAAACATTAAAGAATGATTTAGACTTGATTTGTCAGCGCTTAGACGAGACTACATCAGATCTTAGTTACTTTATTCAGAAAGCTGAAGACACAAAATCAGCAACTATTGCTATTACTTCTTGGGCAATATTTTTTGTTGCAGTTGCAAGCGCAGTTTATGTTATAGTGAATAATTTATGAAAACTATAAAATGGATATCGGGAACAGGAGAAGCACACGACTTCCCACATATTGTTAGTTGCATAAAAGATCATGTTCATAATGACGGAAAGTTATTTGTAGGAACAGATAGTTTTATAACAGGCGACGAGTGTGTTTTTGCAACTGCCGTGTGCTTGCACGGTGCAAACGGTCAAAAAGGCGGTAAGTACTTTTTTAAGCGTACAAGAAAACCTAGAAAGAAATTCTCAGAGTTACTTGTGAGGATTTTAAAAGAAGTGCAAGATTCAATTGATATTGCCTTGTATATTGCTGAAAGATTTCCTAGCGCCAGTCTTGAAATACACTTAGATATAGGCACAGGACAAAATAATAAAACGAGTAAGTTTGTTAACATGTTAACTGCATACGCAAAAAGTACAGGTTTTAAGTGTAAGGTCAAACCGCATGCTTGGGCGTCTGCTTCTGTTGCAGATAGACATTCTAAGAAATACTTATAGGTAATGATTCGTGACGAAAAAGCGTTATATGTATTTGATTTTGATGACACGCTTGTCGATACGGCAAGCTCAGAGCTAAGAGTAAAAATTACACATACACTCCCGAGTGGGAGAATTAAAACATACATAAAAACTTCTGATGAATATGCGTCTTTTAAGCTTCCTACTACAGGCAAAATTCAATTAAACTTTGCTGACTTTGAGACAGTACCTGACGATATACAAGTTAAACAGAAGTATTTTGACTTACTACAAAAAGCTTTACTTAATTCTAAAGCTGTTGTAATAATCTTAACAGCTAGAGCAGTAGCCAATCCTGTAAAAAATTATCTTAAGTCTAGACTTAAGGGTCGATCACCGAGCGTAGTAGCAGTCGGCACAAGTGACCCTTTCGCAAAGTCAAGTTATATTGAAAATTTAATTAATAAATATGAATTCAGTCACGTTTACTATTATGATGATGCTAAGAAGAATGTTGAAGCAGTTGAAACTTTAAAAGGTGATTACCCAAACGTTGAGTTTGATATCCAACACGTATTAGATGAGTAATAGATATAAAATGCAGATCACACGTAAACAGCTTAGAAGAATTATCAGAGAAGCGCTGATCGAATCAAAGTTTTCGGGTTATCACCCAGAAGAGTTTTATGAAGAAGGGACTATTAAAAACTTAATGCTTGACAAAGAAGTTAAAGCCCTTCCTAGTACTCACACTAGAGTAAAGGGCAAAGATGTGCCTGTCAATAAACAAATTGCTAACTGGCTTAAGTCAATGAAAATGGTAAAAAAATGAATCGATTAATTGATCTTTTTATGGAACACCCACGATCTGTGGGTGAATCATATTGTCAACACTTTTGGGTTGCGTCTGGACTAAGCGCTCGTTTAGGAGTTGCGTGTACTTTCCAGCTTGTACATGCAATTTTTCCTTTTGTTGTCCCACCTTTTGGTAGCGATGTAAAATCTCTAAAACAACTCTTAAAAGATGTCGACCCCGAGAGAAGAGCTGCAAGCAATTCTAATGATGAAGATCTAGACGAACTATTTGGTGCAGACTAAATGCCAAAGCATGCCGAAGGTGAACTGAGAAAAAAAGACATTCTAGATCTTGTAATTTCAGATGTTGTCGATCTGACCGATGGGCCCTTTGATGTTACGTTTACATCTGATGACGGGGGCTCACATATTCAAATTGCAATTGAACATCATGGTGACTCACAAAAAATTGTTGAGTCTTTTAAGACAAGCGTTCATGGATACAGAGTTTTAGTTTTAAAAGTGCCTACAGGATATCTTGATGTGTAACGGATATTTATACTGAGGATCTTAATATGTCACAAGATGAAAGAAGCATAACACAAGACTTTCTTCGGGAGTTAATGCGAGAAAAATACCGAAGAGTACTTGAAGAAAAAGTTGACAAAACAATAGAGTCAATAGAAAAAGAAGACGAAAATGAAGGTCTAGAACAAGGTAATAAGCAACAATCACGCGAGGAAACCCTCACTGAAAGAGATATTACTAAGGACTTTTTAAAGCAGATTTTGAGCGAGTGAGATTTAACGTAGGCACTCTGAGCCCGGTACTGTCCCAACCTCCTCTTTGCCAACTAGGGTGAAGAATGTGACCCGTCCTTGCTGAATGATGCCACCCCAAGGCATGACCAATTTCATGTTCTAGCACACGTTCTCTCACATTCTCAGGCAGGAATATTTGTGCCCAGTGAACGACACCTGTTGATGTGTCGTAGTGTAAATTTGTTGTACCGTAACTCCTATTAAAATCGAAATCTTGACCTGCTAAACTAATAACGATATTTCCATAGTGAGCATTTTCTACACAGTTAGAGCGATAAACATATCCAAATTTATAGCCTAATTTTTCCCACCAACTCAGAGCACGCTTGACTTGATCTACTGTAACTGGTGCGTAATTACAGATTTTGACATCAGGTTTAGATTTCCAAGTTGCAAATTTTTCAACTGGTTCTTCTTTAATTTCAAAATAAGATGGGTGAATATACCGAATCGTTGATTTGTTTTCAAAACCATCAAAGCCAAATAATATATTGCCTGTAAGAAAGAAAAGAAAAAGCATACATCTTTACATATCAAAGTAAAATGTTTGATGATTTAATTTTCTTAACCTACTTAATTGTAGGTCTTTCACAAAAATAAATTTCGTGTTGGCTGCCGTCAACTAGTGAGGTGCAATCCTCATGATTGAAGCCTGTACCTGGTAAAAAATTACGCCGGACCTCGGAGAGGTCGCCGTAGGGGTGGCGTGAGGCAAGTCGTGAAACCGTGAAAATGCGCGCCGGGTTCCGTCCTGTCCCCCTCTTTTTGAGGAGCAAAGTCATGAACAGAATTAGAATTAGTGTTGACAAACTAAAACAATTAAACAACAATATTAATCGATGTTATTCAGAAGCTGAGAATGCTAAGCTCTTGTCTATTTTAGGACTAGTTATTGCGATGCTTAGTCTTGTCTTGCATATGACTTAATTTTTTTTGTCGGGTGAGTTTTTTGAATGCATGCTCTGCTTTAGCAGCACTTGATCTGTCTCTAAAGTGTTCTTTGTGTACAAGCCTCACAGGCCTTCTAGCACGTGTATATTTTGCACCTTTTTTTGTATTATTATGCTCATAAAGTCTTCGATCGATATCTTTTGTAATACCTGTATATAGAGTATTATCTGAGCACTTTACAACATACATGTACCACTTATTAAAAAGATTGTCCTGAAAACTATCAATTGTTTTTACAGTAAGTGTTCCATGTCTTTCATGATTACACCAGAACTCCTTCTTCAGGTTAAGCCTCCTGCTATTTTTTTTGTCAACAAATTTTTTAATTTTATCTTTCGAATAATAACAAACGCAGTTAAGATACATGTCAAGCGCCGCATCTTTGTTGTTTACCTCCCAAACTTTTTTGTAAATACCTGTTGCGCAGCTACCCTTAGGGCGCCCTTCTTTCATACATTTCGAATAGAATCTTTCAAAGTGGTTGAAAGGATAGTGTAAAATAACTAAATCGTCGGGTTTCATTAGCGTCAGGTGTTGCATATGCTCGGAAAAGTTTCTTGCATCCCAATTCATATTGTGCTGACCAATTATTCTAAAATTGCAAGGTGCATTTAAGTTTGCCAACGCTTTACCGTTTGCATAAGCATTGACGCCAAAACTCCAAAAATTTTTTTCATATCTAAAATAGTTGTAATCTTCAAGGCCTGGGTAAGTCCTAAAAGCTTCGTAATTATGTATATGATATTGATAAATGTCTTCAGATGTATTTATCCGAGAAAACAAGTCTTGCAGTGACTCGCCATTCTGCACATAAATTAGTTCATCGTCATCTATGTGAAAGCACCAATCACAACCAATACCTCTAAGAAATTGCAAACCGTATGTTGCATTGTGATTCTGTCTTGAAGTATGATTGAGACGCTCGTCTATTGCACCTTGACCAATAATAATACCATTACCTATCTTTTTTGCTAAATTAATATGTTGTACGTCAGTGTCTGGATCATCAAAAAAGATCATCATATAATCAATTCCTAACGCTTGATGATATCTGATCCAGTCTTCAAAGTATAGGGGGTTCTTTACTGTGCTTACAATTCCGATGGTCTGTCTTTTCTTTTTTAATTTTGTCAACATTAATGATTTCCCACTCACCCAACCAATTGGTGTATCTTATTACTTTTATTCCCGACTGTATAATTGCCGCCATACACAAGTTGCAAGGTTTTGCCATAGATAATTTATGATCGCATTTCTTAAATCTCATTACCTCAATTTCATCGCCAGGCTTAGCAAATCGAAGCACATTCATTTCGGCATGCATATGTGATGCCCATGTACCATCACTATACTGTCTTTTGAAACGCGGGTGAGTCTTTAACGTATTAACACCGATTTTAACAACTCTGCCATTGCGCTTAAGAATTGCTGCAATATGATAGGGTTGACCATTATTTAATGCTAGTAGCTTAGCACGATAGTACACTTGACATTATGTCACTCCTGAAACAACTCTTTAAATTGTGCGTGCTGTATTTCTGTAATTTTCATTAGATCTTTTTCTTTAAACCATACAGTCTTTTTTGCTGTGCTTAACTTAACAACAACTTTTTTAGTTTTCAGTGAGACCTTTTTTATTGCACCAACATGCCCAGACCACGTGCTCTTTGGGTTTATGACTAATACGAAGTCTCCTTTTATCATAATTCTGTCACGTTATTTTTTGTTGTTACGTCTTATTCTAAATTTTTTAGGGTCTTTTTCCGTTAAAGTTTCACACAGCACAGTTATATGTCTCTTATTGACTATCTCAATAAGTGTTACAGCTGGCCCGTGTTTGTCGTGGGGGTGAAACTCATAGATTTCACCATGGACATTTTTTTTAAGCGCAAATGTTTTTGCCCAAGCAAAGTCACCAGCTTTCCAACCCTCCCATTCAGTTACACGATTTCTAGTAGGTCTCGGTGTGTTTTGTTTTCTTTTCTTTGTCGTTGTTTTCTTTTTTCTCTTAGTCATATTTAGAACTTTTGATTGTTTGCAGTCACCACAAGCAGCATACACATCATAAAACCTATGATAAAACCCTCAATAAACAGTACAGTTTCCTGCATTACTTTTTCTTGCGCTTTGATTTCTTTTTACTTTTTGCAGTAACTTCTTGCTTATTCTTATCGGTTGACTTATCTTTTTTAGGCATACCCCATGAATTAAAACCTGTCACGTCGTATTCGAGCTTTTTAAGTTCTGCCAGTCTTAAGCTTGCCTTCCAAACTCTAACTGAGTAATTATAGCAGTCATGATTCTGACTATAATTGTGATTTAAACCGTCAGACTTAATCCTGCGTTGAGTATCTTGTGCTGCTTCAATTAGTGACTTTAAGCTAATCTCTAGTTCTTGAAGTGCCGCAACCTGTGATTTCCAGATAATGTCTTTGTTCATGTCTAATTACACAGATAGAAAAGCTTAAATAATAGTCAAACGATCCTCAACGACATCTAAAATATTGTCAAGCTCATTTTCAGATTTGCCAAGCTTTGATTTAATTTTTGCAATGCGAAGAGCAGCTCTAAAAGCTTTTAGGTCAAGCCTATCTTTATATTCACTAAGTGTGTCTCTTCTATCTTCTTGCAGAACAGTAATTTCATTTTCGATTGTTAACAGTTTTTCAACCAGTTCTTTGACAACTTCTTTATTTGACATATTTACTCCTCATAACTATCGTCATTTACCATTATACAGAGTACTATGTGTAGATTACAAGATAGTTTATAATTTACTTTAATTTTTGAACTACACGAAGATACTGTGGTTGAATATTTTCTATGTTACCGGTTTCAAGCAAGATATCATATGTAAGTGCAGTGTACTTTTGTCCTGCTTGCTCACGTGGCGAAAATCTTTTTTTTAAGATAATTCCACATACCCTTGAATTTTTTGTCATCTTTTCTACTAGATCACCAATTCTAAATGTTTCTTCGCGTTTTGACACATTATAAATATGTCATTTTGCATTTGTTGTTGGCTTATTTAAATCTATTACCCATCACCCGGCATATTAGAACATATCTTGCGCCTGACGTCACTGGTGTAAGTTTATGACATAAATAAGTAGGAAAAATAATAGCATCACCTTTACGCATTTCAGCTACACGCCGATTTTGGGAACCCCATAATTTAAACTCAGCACCTTCAAAATCAACGCCTGGTTCTGACAACAGACAGACCATTGAATACTTTCTTTCTGGTTGCTTACTTAGTAAGTCAATATGCCAATTATCAAAGTGATCATCTTTTTCGTATCTTACAATTTGGTGATGAATAACATTAGATAGGTCAAATTGTAACGCTTCTTTTTTATTAATATGATTTACAACAGAATGTACTCTATCAACTGTATACGCTCTGTTTTCTTCGCCAAGCCAAGTGAGAGGAAATTCATGTGAGCTTCTTCCTTTTGTAACATAAGACTCTTGACCGAGTGCTCCTTTGCCCCGATAGCCTCTAGAACGAAAAGCATGTTTATTCTCAATTGACTGTACTATGACATCTGCTTGTTCTGGCTGGAAAAAATTTTTAACAATGTAGCCGGTCATATTACCAGATGCGTTCGCTGAAGACTCATAAATTTTAGCGTTATTTTTTTCTAACGCCTTTAAAGAATTATAATTTTTTAATCCACAAACAGAAAATACTTCTTGACCACAAACTCTATAAGAATGTTTTACTGTAAAACATTGTTGAATTATATCTGATACAGTGTTGGGCTGCTGACTATCCCCAGGTATTTTTGTAATAATGTGAGTGGGGCACACTTTATCTGCAACTTTCTCCCAAAAAGTTTTTTGATATACACTCTGTTTCATATACTTTTCAGACCAGACGTCATGTGAAAGTCTTTCATCTGGATTATGAAGATCGACAACCAAGATAGAGATGTGCTCTCTATTAGCATCTTTTTTTTCATTACTTTTAAAATTTTCTTTTTCTAGAAACTCATCTACGTCTTGTAAGAAAAACTCAACATTACTGTGGAACTTATCTTTTTTCACTTTTAGATTTTTATAATCAAAATTATCAACGCCTATAAGCTTGTTTATTTTACACCCTCTGTATGAAAGAAGTTCTTCCGCTTTTAAAAGATCATAACCACAACCCGTACCAAAGTGAATTAATGTAAAGGTTGTTTTTTCTGGATCATAACATGAAATTATAGACTCATAGCATTTTCTTAACCATGATTGAAACAATGTTCCTGTAAATAATGTTTTTGTTTTTTGATCTTTGCTTTTTAGGAATATTGAATATTCATCTTTCGAGAAATATTTTACGCTTAAAGAATCGCCGTTTTGACATGACCGAATATTGTTGCTGTTTTTCATAATCTTATTTCTATTCCTTGCACATGTTTTTCATGCTAGTTACTTTAATATCATCATCGTATCTTATTGTAATCTCTAGATTGCCTTTATACAATTTAATTTTACTAGAGTCAAAGCATATTCTTTTACATATTAGAGACCAAGGTTCCATCTCAAGTACACGCAAAGTGTCTGACCACATTATAATATCAACTGATTTAGCTTCAATAACATGTGGGTGATGTGTTGACATGGGTGGAATGTAAGAACGACCAATTACACATATCTGATCAGATGCGTCTTGAGTCTCTGCAGCTGCATGATGACTTAAGAAAGCTGTGAACACGATTAAAGATAATAGGATAAACTTATGTGTCATTTCTTCTTTTAAACTCCAAGACGTTATCTAGATTTTCTACCAATGATTTTGTTTGTATACTCTCGAACTTATCAAATTCTTCAAATGTTTCCAATGCATCAATTGATTCTTTAATCAAACATTCAAAGTTTAATAAAGATTCTTTTGTAATGTGCAGCGCATATTCATCATTAAAATCAAATGACACGTGACCAGCACCGTCTGTAAATGCAGTAATTTTGATTACTCCTTTAATTTCATCAGGTAACCATAATTTTGCGATTTCATAACTATCTTGTTTTCTCACAACTATGTAATCTCCATTGATTGTGCTTCATCTAAGCTATTCACGATGTTTATTACCTTGTCCATGCCGATTTCACTGGGCTTCCTGATTATCATGCTTAACTTAAGTGTATCTTTGTCTGGCATACTTGCATTTAAAGATGATACTCTTATATTCTTTTCTCCAAGCAGCGTCTTGACATCATTAACGATGCCAGGCCTATCACTGAGGCAAACTTTTAATGTGTGAGTCTTATATGTGGTTAGGAAAAAATCTTCAGCCTTATTGATAATTGTTAAAATAATAAACACAAGAACAGCTGTAAAGCCAGCAAGTTCATAAAACCCGCTACCTGCAGCAATTCCAATAATAGCAGTTGTCCACAAAGAGCTAGCTGTTGTCAATCCTTTGACACTTACGCCGAACTTCATAATAGCACCGGCGCCTAAGAAACCAACGCCACTGACGACTTGTGCAACTATTCGCCCTGGGTCGGACATCATATCAGGATTAGATAAAAATTGAGAGTATGATATTGACAAGATTGCAGCAAGTGCAGCACCCACACCTAGAATCATGTGAGTTCTAAGACCAGCAGGTTGTCCGTGAATTTCTCGCTCTAATCCGATTAGAGAACTTAAACCTGCTGCAACTGCTATTCTTAAAAATAACTCTGCTAGCATAGACTTTATTGTAGTTTGTATGCTAAAAATGTTTAGACTTAAAATGGCACTTCCTGTAGGATTCGAACCTACGACCCTTGGCTTAGAAGGCCAATGCTCTATCCAGCTGAGCTAAGGAAGCATAATCATATTATAACTTAACACCTGTCTTTTTACACGATGTTATGCAATAAGATTTTGCCAAGATCCCGCTTGGAACCCTTGAAACTTATTAAGGGTTGTGTTGTATATCATCATACCGTTAACAGCGGTTAATGCGTCTCTCTGATCAGTTGTCAACCGAGGTAATATAAAGTAGGAGTCAGGTGCCCCTCCCCCGATGTCAACAGACCCAGTGACAGCAAGTGCTATTGGGTTACTTCCTGTGACGTCAAAAGTTGCGCTTAATCCGTTACTTGCTTTCTTACCTAGACCGATTGCCCCATTTGATGATGTCATAGAAAGGCCTGTGCCAAATGTGACAACGTCTCCTGTTGATCCAGCCCCTCCGTAATCTAGATCAAACCTACCGGATGACCCGACAAAACCCCATCTAAATGCAGAACTATCTGATTCATATATCCAGCTACCAAAGTCACCGGTGTTTCTATCAAACCAACAGTTGTTCGAGATGTACTGATTCCCGCCCATGTGGAAGTGAATGCCTTCTTGTCTACCCTTAAGCTGTAAGAGTGATCCGCTTATTTCACTAACGCCAGCAGTAGGAGAAGTTCTTAAAGTAACGTTTCTTGTAACGTCCATACCGGGAATGTCAGATACAATCGTATCCGACTTAACGAAAACACCTTGATCACCTGCTTCTTGGAATAAACCTTGAGTAGGTATGTAGGTAATTTTTATCTTCGGCGGATCCGACATACAACCTCGTTTATAATTAATGCGCCGAAGGTCAAAGTGTTTGCCTATTTGCTGCTGAGCAAGCTAGGCTTCTTTGATAATTTGTTGGATCAATTCACGTAAAGCAGATTCAGGTAATTTCTTTTTAGGACTAGATATTCCTAGGGCGCGCCTAAGAGAATAGTAAAGGCCACGCTCTGTGTCAAATAATCTCTTTCTGATTCTCTTTAGTGCTCCCTTCCCAACAGGTCCTTGCCAGGTTCTAGTCGGGTAGGATTGAAGAAATTGTCTTTCGAATGCCTTGGGATTCTTTAAAATAGTTGCTAACTCATCTGTCATACCGTATCTTAGCAGTTTATCTAAGAGTCTCATCTGCCCTGCTGTAAACTCAGCCTCAAATTCAGAAAATTTCGAGTGCCACTTTTTGGAGTCTATTGAACCGTCTGGTTTCCATAAACCATCGTCATATTTAAAAGATTTTCTAACATTAATTCCCGCGCGCCTCTGGGAAAGCTTTCTCAGCCAGTGATCAAACTCATGCGCCCACGTGCTCTTACTACCTGCTAAGGTGTCTTCTATAAACAGTCTGAGGTTTTTAGACTTAAGCCATGCTTTTGTGAAGTCATCTGGGCCGATGTACGGTGTAATTGCAACAACATCACCCCCAGCTGTTCCTGCGGCATGCGGGTCAGCACCGACTTTAATTATTATTTTTGAAACATCTTCAGCAAAGTACTTAGGTTCTTCAAACACCTTTTTCATAGCGGGAAATTGATCAAACATTTCTTCTGCTAGTTCGCTAATTTCATCTTTACTTAAGACATTTTTTAACTCAAAACCTATGTGATCGGGCCTTGTGTCTTTAAACCCTAATCCGTCTGGATTACCTGGAATTTCATCCCACCATTTAATAATCTTATTATAACTAAAACCGTCGGCAGCGGAAAGACCACCGCCAAAAACATTCGGATTCTTCCCGCCAGGTTCAATATAATCTATCGGGTCTTTGAAGAGGACTCGGGTGTCTGAAGGGCTTACCTTTGATAGATTGTTGCTAAAACGGACAAGCAACTTCTTTGCAAAGACTGGAAAGGCGATGTCTGGAATAAATTTCGACGCTTTTGTGCCTACTTTGATAGCATCCTCGTACCCTACCTTCTTGAGGTCTTTATACTCTAATGGGGGCATATCTTGACCATAAACTGGCTCGTCAAAAGCGTCGTCCAGCGCTTTGGTTAGGTCAAGCCTGTTATCAACAAGGTCATCTTTAATTTTATTAATGTCTTTCTCAAATTTTATTGATGCACTTTTTCCAGCTGGCAGAACATTATCAAGTCGCTCGGCTAACTTTGCACCTTTAGGCCCGGATTCTTTTAGCGGACCCTTGAGGCTATTGATTAGTTTGGTAAGCGACTTGCGAGCTGTGGAATTCTTTAAGACTGTAATTACAGCTGCTGTCCCTCCCGCCTTGGCAACAAATCCAAGACCGATTGCAGAGAGAATCGCGGCTGCAAATGACCCTAGAGCACTTAGATATTGAGGCGGATTCATAGACAGTTTAAACAGACCATTTGCGACCCCGGCTGGTGTACCAACTATGGGTATGATCTCAACTATGTCAAGCGCTGCTGCAGTCTTTTGTGCGTCCGAAGCCTTAGGATCTGTTAGAATATCAACTGCAGGCTTGATTAAAAGAAGATAGCCCAATGCCAACGAAGGTCCCATCGATGCCTCTGTCAGCTCTGCTTGAGAAGATTCAGGCACTTTTTCGCTTATCGAGTTAATGTATTCATACACCTTCTTTCTAAACTGGCGCGCGGTTTTTCCAGAAGGATTGTCTATTAGATAATCTTCAATAGCATGAGGTAAGTCAACGCCTAAGTCCTCAAAGTCAACTGTCTTTGATATAAGTCTAAGTGCTTCTTCTTTGCCGTAAAGAGATAACAACTCATCGGCAGCTTGGTGAGCATGTGCGTCAACTTCGATGTGTGACTTAATATATTGTTGACGTCCAGCACCGGATGGTGGAATTGACTTAGGTTCCTTTTTAAAGTTTTCAAACGCATCGAGCAAACTAATACCTTCAGACTCGGACCGAGCTGCAATCTGTTGAAGATGCACTATCTCGTGTCTCAAGATTGCGGCACCTTTTCTAGCAATTCTTTGTGCATTAACGTCGTCATCATTAAAAGAGTCGTCAAACAATGACATGTTGAGAACCACTGCCTGTTTGCCACCAGGTGTAATTGTTGCGTAGCCACCTGATATAACACTGTCAGGATACTGCGGTTTACCTGGGATTAACAGAAAGCCCGGATTAGCATCCAATTCAGGCGACTGCACTGCTATAATGATATCTTGCTCCGCATCATTGATTGCATTCTGCAGTGTGTCTTGCAGATATTGAGCAGCACTTGTCTGGTGCATTAAACCTAAACCTGGGACATCTTCGTAGTCACCGTCGTCTTCTGTGTTTCCTTGCTGCCAGAAGTTAGAGTCAACGATTGCTTTCTCAAGAGAGTTATACAGTGCCTTATCAAGCTCAGTTGATTCAGCAAGTACTTCTCTAATAATCTGTCTAAGTTGTTGTCGTTTTAAATGCACGCAATTAAGTCTCTAAAACTAATTATCATTTGCAATTAGAAGAGACTTCTGAAATTACACTTATCATTCCAGAGTAAACATAACTAGTTTCGTTCGGCCACTGGACGTACAACCACGTCATCTCTGTGTCGTAGATATCTTCGTACTTGTCTAGAATGATTCCAATTTTTTGATCACGCATTTTGTGGTCGTCATTCCAGATAATCGCATCACCTATTTTCAATTTAATTCCAAAAAAGCTGTACTGCTACAATCATAATCGATAGAAAAATACAGATCATGGTTTTAGGCGTAAACATTGATTCACCTGCTAAAAGCCAGGTGAGCAAAGGAAAAACCAAGTATGATGCACCAAAAGCAACAAGACGAGGTCCCCAAAGCTCATTCATCGCTTGATACATGTAATGAACACCGTACCAAAAGGAAAAACCTATGGGTATTGAAAAGATGAGTGTTGCATGCATAGGTTTATTTTCCCACCACTCCCAAACAAATTGAGAGTTAAGCTGGAACCACGCAAATACGTGCCCTAATGTGAATAGAAAGAAACCAATAAAAAATTTTGGGTAGTCTGTAATCAAAACAACGCCTCCAAATAATTGTATGCCTATACTGTCATATGTTTTGAATTACTTCTAAATCTGTGTAGCATTCTTCTGAAAGACCCGAATCATTATTCCATGTGTCAATTGACCATTTAACTCTTACAGTGCGCATCAACGCCTCAGGTCCTTCATCATTATAAATTGTTTTTTCCTCGACAGAAATTATAATCCCAACAGGCCTTTCGTTGCTTGGTAGTACATAACTATTTTGTCTTTTTCTTCTTTCAATATATCTTACAAGATCACCCGGTTTCATGATATCTTGTAGATTTTCTTATAGGCGGTTTTCCAGGCTGGACCTTTATGTATCTATTTTCATGCTCATGCCAAAGAAAGCCTGATAGCCTCATTTTATCGTCAAGCGCTATTAAATCATTTCTTTCTAATATTAGACATCTACCCGATGATATTGCATCAAGTAATATACTATCTAATATTAGCGCTTTCTGTGCCATCTCCTATACATATCTGCTCTAATTCAAATCTAAACTTAGGATCCTCTCTCGACCAATAATTTGCTCTTTTTGTAAGCTTGCTAATTTTTTTATTGAATCTTGCAGTTTCTCTATCAAGTATACCGGAGACAGCATTGACTTTCTTTGGTGTCATTTTTTGTGCGTTTTTTAAGCGTGCTTGAAGCTCTTTAACTCTGCTCTCTTTCTTTGATCTTGTTTCGCTTAGCTTAAACTTAATTTTCTTTAACTCAATTTCATTCTTTGTTGACACAGAACCTAACAAGACCGTACATTTTTGCATACCTTTTGTTTTGTTCATTCTTGATTTACCACGTGCGCCTGAAGAAGGTGGGTAAAAATCATCAGGTGTTAATTGATCAAAAAATAAAACAGCAAAAGAATCAAATGCCTTGGAGGTCAAGACGTATAGATAATCTAATTTTTGCTTTTTAACTAAGGTCTCCCAATCAGTTTGAAATTCAAAAGCAGAATATTTGCCTGATCCGCTCGTCAATTTACACTCAAGTTCCTTTTGAATTTCTGGTATAATGATATCAGCTTGACCAGTGCGACCATCTGAAGTTGCACTAGGAAATACTTCCGATATAACCTCAGCAAAGAATTTTTCTTGTGCATGTGACAGCATGACATTTCTACGACCACTGTTTGCTAAAAGATCGATATCAAATTCGTTGTATAAACTCTCAATCTGAGAATGAAAGTCTTGCATTTTTTGAATTGCTTTCTTGGTCATTTCTTGAGTAATGTACACCATTTTAGTTGTCTCTTTTTAAGATTGACCCTTAGGCCTTTGTTTCATTGTTTTATAATCTTCTACGACAGTTGAAATTTCTTCAGTATCAAAATCATATTTTTGTTTAATTTCCCACAGAGACTTTTCAATTTCATCCGTTATTTCTTCTTCATCTTCTACTATGACAGTCTCGGGTTGTCTATAGTTAATGAATCTTTTAATAATTTTCATCAAGGGGCACCTCTTTAAAAGCAGATCAATAATAATCAGGCTTTTAAAAAACGTATATTATACAGCTTTCCAAGTTCCCGCTTGGTTTCCAATATCAGTCCATCCTTTTCTAGAAGTTCTAGAATAAAGATCTAAGTACGGGCCTTTACTTCTGGATTCAACCCAACTATAAAACTCCTTAGGTTTTCTTGAGTGCTGTCGTCGCGGTGCTAAGATGTAATCTTTTGAACTGCATAAACCCTTATCATTAGGAACAGACTCAGTTTCTTGTGTACCACTATAACGGGTTCGCTTTCCCATGCCTTTGTCATAACGTACAGCGAACACACACATTTCTGTATAACGCATACCATACGGAGTGGGGCTTCCTACATTATTCTTGATCCATGGAATTAGCGTAATAGGTGTAAATCCAATACTTTCACAGACCTCAAGCGCTTGAACAATACCCTGATTCTTACCACCGGCAAAAGTATTTACAGACCAGAGATATAGGTGTGCTTCAGGTGCTACAGGGTGTTGTGAAAACCAATTCTGAATTGTTCCGATTATTTCTTCTTTGGTTTGAACCGGATAGTGTGTTGAAGCTTGCAATGTTGCGTGCCCAACCCCTCCTGTCGATTTTTTCCATGGTGGGTCGATGACTACAGTTTTGTACATTTATCTCTCTTAAAATGGCTGCCCCTCGCGGGCTTGAACCGCGGACCCAGTGATTAACAGTCACTTGCTCTACCAGCTGAGCTAAGGGGCAATAAAAATTATTCTTGAGTACCGTGTTTCTTTTTCCAGCGAATTGCAGCAAATTTCTCTTGTGCTTTGACATCACCTGCTGTGTGACCAGTGGCAAACTCAGGCCTAGCGGTCTCACCTGTACAATATGCAAGTTCTTTTTTTAGACCTTCTGTTGACCAGCCTTTCTTTTCGAACCTCTTAATTTTAGACTTTAACTTTCGTTGATGCTGATTTTGCCTTTCTAGTTTGTTTCCCATTGTGTAATACCTTCTCCAAATAAAATAAGTTGAGGGTGCAAAACAACAGGGCTTGATCCTGTTTCTTGCTTAATGTGCTGATTATACTCATTGAGTCCTTCATTGAATATTTTTTTAGCTGATTTTAATACTTCTTCGTTGACATGACACAACCCTGTGTAAGCAATTCCTAGCATAACACCACACACATAAAAAGGATCCGGATCTGCTTGAACAAACTGTGCAATCGGATCGTGTGAAAAGTAATCAAGATGACACTTTCTTTTTTCTTTATTCGATTCATTGTTAAAAAAATCAATAAACTTTATGGTATTTTCGCATTGATTTTTTGAACTAACACCATAAACTAGTCTTGATATAACAATTTCATGTGATGTGCTTATCATTCTTTTATTCTTTAAAATGGTAGGGACACCGGGACTTGAACCCGGAACCTGCGGTTTATGAGACCGACGCTCTAACCAATTGAGCTATATCCCTATGTTGTATATTATAACACACTTAATGTTGATTTACATTTTATGACATAATGTGAGTAGAGCTTTCTCTCTGTCCGGCTGCAGTTTGTTTAATAAATTTTGCTTTAGCTCGTAATTCTTGCAAGTTACGGGCACCCGTATAAGAGAGGCCACTGCGAATCCCCTTCTCTAATGATGACAAAACATCAGACACATCCCCCTTGTATGGCACTGTTGATGACACGCCTTCTTCTGATGCTGTGTGCCCACGCCAATCCATTTGAGCATCTTTACTAGCCATACCCCGATAAACTTTTCTGTGCCCACCCTTGTCATATATCGTGTCACCAGGAGATTCTTCTGTTCCAGCAAGTAGGGAACCTAGCATGACGAAATCTGCTCCTGCAGCAAGTGCTTTTACAATATCACCGCTAGTTCTAATGCCACCATCAGCGATAAGCACTGTGTCACGATCAGATTTTGCACAATCAATTACAGACTGTAGAGTAGGCATTCCATGACCTGTTTGAATTCGTGTTGAACAGATTGAACCCCCACCAATGCCTACACGCACCGAATCTGCACCCCAATCAGAAAGATCATTGAATGCTTCTAGTGTTGCAACATTGCCTGCCATGATGTGCACTCTACTCCCGAGAGTGTTTCTCAGTGTTTTGAGAGCATGACGCATAAGTGTGTGGTGTCCGTGTGCTATGTCCACACAAATCACCTTTGCCCCTGCTTTAGAAGCCAGAGAAGCACGTTCTATGTAATCACCTGAAACTCCTACGGCGACACCGATCACTTCATTTCCTTCTGGGTAATCCATGCTTAGTGCCTGTTTAACCATCGCAACCTGGTCTGTTACAGTGTTGTATCTGTGAATGATACCTAGCCCACCTAGCTCAGACATTGCTCGTGCCATCTTTGGACCAGTAACTGTATCCATCGGGCTTGACACTACCGGCAGTCTAAACCTGTGATTATTTCCTAAGTAAGATGTAAGTTCAATCTCTTTACGTGATGTGATATCACTAAATTGCGGCACTAAAAGTACGTCATCAAAGCATACACTATTATTCATTTTCTAATTCTCCCAAGTAGTCTCCGTAAAAATCAAAGCAAGCCGTGCGTAAGCATCTTGTCTTATCTGAATATGTCCAGATAATAGTTGGAGTTGACCTCCCGTCTATTAAGGAGTATTGACAACCCACAAACTTCCCCACAGGTAGCTTGACCAAAGCGTCACCCGGGATTCCAATGTTAGCTGGACGCTCTTTCTTTATTTTCATAATCTTTCATCACCTTTTTCTTCATTACTTTTCTAAGACCCGGATTTACCTTAAGGGCTTCCGGAACGATGTTTTTTCTGATCAGTGACCTCATGTATTTTTCATCAAAATTGCTTGGGTCTGTAACATAAGGAACATTCTTTCTATCGACCCAGTTCCAAATTTCTTCTTTTGATGTTAAAAGAAAAGGTCGGATTGTCTTATCTCTTTTATACGGAATAAGCCTTGGGTTTCCATGAAAACTTGTAAATGTCCACCACTCAACAACGTCGTCTAAGTGGTGCGCAGTAATAACAGGCCCGTCGAGAGATTCGAAGAATTTGTAACGCTCATTGCGCCAATACTCTTCCCACGATTCTTTTGCGGGCTTTTCTTTTTGAATCCTGCCCAATACAAGATCGATGTTGTTTTTGTTGCAATAGCTTTTAACAAAGTTCTCTGCAAATCTACCGAAAGGAGTGTCATGGTTGAAGTGGGCAACTGTCACATCTCGTTTTCCACGAATAAGAAAATCAAGAATAGCCATTGAGTCAGGACCGCCTGAACAAGCGACATAAACTTTTTCTGGTAGATTGCCGAGAATCTTAATCATTAGTAAAGCACGCTGGCTAGACCTGCACCTGCTAGAAAAAGTACACACGTCAAACTAATCATAGAAAGTGTGCTTGTAATTACTTTGTCGTATCGATCAAGCCGTGCATTGAGGTTTTCAAAACTCTCTGCAATCCTGGCAAGCTCATCATTTGAAAGTTCAGTTTTTTCTGTAGACATTTATTCTCCTTTGCCTATGTTTTTATTGTATCATGTGTTACGCAATAATACACGCGCAACATAAAAATCTATATCAGCTCTACATCACACACGTGGATGATATCAAGCCCACCATTGCTAGATAGATGAACACGCTCAGTCTCAACTATCTTTATAGGTCGACCTTCGACATAGTAATCCTGCCAGTCTGACTTTATAACTATTCCAATATCGCCTGATTTTTTTACTCTAACAATATCACCTTTTTCGAATTTAAAGGGTCGGCGCTTAAACATGAATTTGTCCTCTTCTTGTGCTAAGCAAGGGAATTAATGTTAGCAACCACCACCACGGTGTCTTATTTAAATTCACAGTAGAGCAACTAGGACTTTTAGTAACTTTTTCATTTAGCTCATCTGAAGAAATAGTACCTGTATCATTGTGTTCTCCGGTATCATTTGTGTGTGTCGTGCTGCCTTGCTCTTCCACATCTCCGGTATCTTCACTTGCTTGAGCAACAGTGTCATCATCTGTGCCTTCAATTGTAGGTTCATAGTAGGGCTGCATAATCGTCATATTCTCTATTGATAAACCTAGTTCATAGTGAAACGGATCGTACCAGCCCGTGTCAAAGTTACCGACAAAGTTAAGCTCATCAATCATGAAGGGCTGACCCTCTTCAACTTGTACACTTAGGAAGTACTCGTGGTAGGCAGATTGTGTTTCTCTTGCGCCAAGGTTAAGATACATATCCCAAGCCATCAAGTCC
>MDTD01029477.1_pt1 | contig 19988 bp, 15 predicted proteins | sample 811221 | NCBI WGS metagenome assembly MDTD01 (sample SAMN05326646, study PRJNA326480) | marine metagenome | isolation source: seawater | place: Pacific Ocean: South West | collected 2011
AACTGGCGCATGCTAATTATTACCCAAATATTTAGCAATTAGAATTTCTGCTATTTGGATGCTATTTAAAGCCGCTCCTTTTCGAACGTTATCGGCAACAACCCAAAGGTTAAGACCGTTGTCCGTTGAAATATCTCGTCTAATTCTTCCAACATAGACCGCGTCGCTTGCGGCTGCAGTAACAGCAGCTGTTGGATATTTTCCCTCTTTATTTTCTGGCGAGACGATTAAACCTGGGCTTTTCTCCAAAAGAGAGATAATATCCGATAATTGGAATTTAGTTTTTAACTCTACATTTATAGCCTCCGAGTGACCAAAGAAAACAGGAACGCGTACAGTAGTCGCATTCACTTGAATAGATTCATCACCTAAGATTTTTTTTGTCTCCCAAACCATTTTCATTTCTTCCTTGGTGTAACCGTTATCCATAAAATGGTCAATCTGAGGTATACAATTAAATGCAATCTGCTCAGGATAAATATTTTTTTCAATTTCTTTTGCATTAAGTAAATTACTAGTCTGAACAGCCAGCTCCTTTAGTCCCGAACGACCACTACCTGATACAGACTGATAAGTAGACACATTAACTCTTTTTATTCCATATGTTTCGTGAATAGGTTTTAACGCGACAACCATTTGTATGGTAGAGCAATTGGGATTTGCAATGATATTAGTCTTTTCAAAATGTTTAATATCAGAACTATTAACTTCGGGCACTACAAGAGGAATATTAGACTCATAACGAAAAGCAGAGGTATTATCAATAACCACGCAATTAGCAGCAGTGGCTTTAGGAACATATTTACTTGATACGTCGCCGCCCGCCGAAAAGAAGGCTAGATCAACCTGACCGAAATCGAATTTTGATAATTCTGATATTTTAACGGTTCTTTCGCCACAAGTTACAGTCTTACCCAACGACTTGGAGCTAGCAAGCGCATAAATATTTTTTATCGGAAATTGTCTTTCATCCAAAATTTCAAATAATGTCTCCCCAACTTGGCCAGTAGCACCCACGACCGCAATATTATACTTAACCAAATTATTATTCATTATACAAACCCTGAAGTTTTCCAATTATTTTTTTCGTAATTTCCTTAGTACCTATAATTTTCCCATCTTTAATGGGGATGTCTTTAGTACAAAAACCCTCTTTTATCACTGAATTTATTGATCTGCTAATCAACTGGGCCGCTTTTACCTCATCAAAACTATATTGAAACATCATTCCTAAAGACATAATCATCGCAATAGGATTACAACAATCTTGCCCAGCAATATCTGGTGCAGAGCCATGGACAGGTTCGAAAAGCCCTTTTTTTGAGTCATTTAGTGAGGCAGATGGCAACATGCCAATTGAGCCGGTGAGCATAGCTGCGAGATCCGATAATATATCACCGAACATATTTTCCGTAACAATAACGTCAAACTGCTTGGGCTCACGAACCAATTGCATTGCGGCATTATCAACATACATATTGGTTAATTCGACAGTCGGATATTCTGTTGAAATTGTTTTAAAAGTATCTCTCCATAGCTGTGATACCTCTAATACATTTGCCTTATCCACTGAACATAGCTTAGAGGAACGCTTTAAAGCAACCTCAAATGAAGCTCTAGCAATTCTTTCTATTTCGCGTACATTATATTTTAATGTATTCATACCATATTGCTGATCATCTTCCTCAAAAATGCCTCTAGGAAAACCGAAGTACAATCCGCCCGTTAACTCTCTTATAATCATTATATCCAGATTATCAACAAGCTTGGTTTTCAAAGTAGAGGTATCGGCCATTCCATTCAGAACAGTCGCTGGCCTCAAATTACAAAATAAGTCCAGTTCGGACCGTAATTTTAAAAGACCAGCTTCTGGTCGATCTTTATTTTCAAGGCCATCCCATTTTGGGCCACCAACAGCTCCAAATAAGATAGCATCGGAGTGTCTCGCTGAGCGAAGAGTTTCTTCCGGTAGAGGTGTGCCAGTTTGGTCTATCGCGCTTCCCCCAACTAACCCTTTTTCAATTTCAATATTTAAAATGTCGTTAGACTGAAAAAACTTGACTACCTCCAGCGCCGAATCTGCAATCTCAACTCCAATCCCATCTCCTGCTAATAACAAAATTTTATATGTCATAATTTACGTATTTAATAGTTTAAAGTGTAGAATATATCAAAGTTTTAACTCAAATAGTTGATTATAAAATTATTATGTTTACGATTTTGTGTCCTAGGAAGTTTGCGAGATGAATGCTCGTATCCAGAAATTGAATGAATATCCGTTTTCTCGACTGAAGAGACTAATCTGTGAAACAAAGACAGATTTGTTGATGCCAGAAATTGATTTTTCAATTGGCGAGCCCAAAACCAAGCGGCCAAAATTCATCGAAGAAATTTTAAAGGATAATTTAGCAGATATTTCAAGATATCCCTCAGCTAGAGGAATTCCTGAATTACGCCTCTCAATCTCAGACTGGGCTACCCGGCGTTATAACTTAGACAAATGCTTCTTAGATCCCGAAAAACATATTCTTCCTGCCAGTGGAACCAGAGAATCATTATTTGGAATCAGTCAAGCATTGTACGGGACAAATCCATTGAAACCTTATATAGGTATGCCGAATCCGTTTTATCAAATCTATGAAGGCGCAGCAATACTAGCCGGAGCAACACCCATATATATTGATCAACTCAACTCAAAGAATGGGAACCTAAATTTAAATCAGATCCACCCGACTGAGTGGGCCAAAATTCAATTAATATATATATGCACTCCAGCTAATCCAAGTGGAGAAACATATTCCCTTAGAGATTTTGACTTAGTCATGCAAATAGCAAGAGACCATAACATCATTATTATTTCTGATGAATGTTACAGTGAAATCTATCGCCCCTCTTCCAAACCCCCAATAGGATTATTTGACTGGTGCGAAAAAAATGGCGAAAAAAATTTCTCAAACTGCATAGTCATGAACAGCTTATCGAAACGATCAGGTCTTCCAGGGTTGAGGTCTGGATTCATAGCTGGTGACGAAATTCTTATTTCTTCTTTCTCTCAATATAGGTCTTATCAGGGAGTAGCAATGCCTCTTCATGTACAAAAAGCAAGTGCAGCTGCATGGGAAGATGAAGAACATGTTTGCCAAAATAGAAATTACTATTCAAAAAACTTCCAAGCCGCCAACGAGATTCTAGGTGATTTTTCTTTCTATAAAGAGTCGGAAGCGGGTTTTTTTATATGGTTAAAAATACCGATATGCGATCGAATATTTACAAAAGAATTGTACGATACACATAAAATATTGGTAATGCCTGGGACTTTTCTGGCAAGAGACACTCACAATGTGAATCCAGGATTAAATTATATTAGAATCGCATTAGTTCACGATCTCAAGAAATGTATTGATGGACTAGAAAAAATTAAGCAATACTTGGTTAAAAAATAGGGATAAAAAATGTTAAACATTGAATTAATTGAAGAAGCGTTTGAAAACCGAAATAAAAATGAATACGACTTGAAAGATGAATCCATCCGCGAAAATGTTGATGAGTGCTTATCTTTGCTGGACCAAGGAATAATACGAGTTGCAGAACCTAACGCAAGCGGATGGAAGGTCAATGAATATATCAAGAAAGCCGTTCTTTTATCTTTTTTATTATATCCAAATAAAAAAATAGATGGAGGGATGACAAACTATTTCGATAAAGTCGATTTAAAATATAGAGATGCCAGCCAAAGAGATTTTGAAGAATCTGGAGCCCGAATTGTACCGCCTGCAATTGTGAGGAAAGGTGCGTATATAGCTAAGAACGTTGTAATCATGCCTAGTTATGTGAATATTGGTGCATATGTAGACGAAGGTACAATGATTGATACATGGGCAACTGTTGGTTCATGCGCACAAGTTGGAAAAAATGTACATATCTCGGGAGGTGCTGGATTAGGAGGGGTTCTAGAACCCATCCAGTCGAATCCTACAATAATTGAAGACAATTGTTTTATTGGAGCTAGGTCTGAAATTGTTGAAGGAGTGATTGTAGAAAAAGGTTCTGTCGTTTCAATGGGAGTTTTTATTGGGCAAAGCACTAAAATATATGATCGAACTAACGACGAGATTCACTATGGTCGAGTACCTGCCGGTTCGGTAGTAGTTCCTGGATCTGTTCCGTCAAATAACAAAAAATATAGTCTTAACTGCGCAATAATTGTTAAAAAAGTGGATGCCCAGACTCGTGCAAAGGTATCAATAAATGAGATATTAAGAGACATCTAACTTATTTTTTTTTCTAAAGCTTCCACTTGATCAGCCATAGTTTTCAAAACAAAAGCACGAAGATTTGGGTCGTCACTTTCTACCAAAACCCTTAATTTTGGCTCAGTTCCGGAAGGCCTTACTAATATCCTACTCTTATCGTCTAATTCATTCTCGATTTGTGAAACAGTGTCTTTTAGTCTTTGATTATTAAATATTGCGTCTTTATTAAAAGTTTCTATGTCTAGATTTTCTTGGTATCTTTTTGTCAATCCTTTAACTAGTTGATTAATAGGCAACCCATAATATTCTATTATTCTAAGCAAAATGCCAGCGCAAATTAGACCATCACCAAAAACTTCCAAATCAGGTATTATTATATGCCCTGAAGGCTCTCCCCCGAGAGCCCATTTCGTATCCTTTAACTTTTTTATTATATTTTGATCACCAACTGAGGTTCTTACAAAAGGAATTTCTAATTCATTTAATGCGACCTCAAGGCCAACGTTACTCAGTTCGGTTCCAATGACCCCACCTTTTAGTGTATCTTGATTTTGCATATATCTAGCTATGACATATAAAATATCGTCACCATCAAGAACAGCGCCCGAATTATCAACCATAATTAAACGATCTCCATCTCCGTCAAAAGCAAACCCAATATCTGCTTGTTTTTTTAATACTTCTTTCTGTAAAAAGCTAATATTTGTGGAACCACATAAGTGATTAATGTTAAAGCCATCTGGTTTGGTTCCATACGTTATGAATTCGCAGGTACCATGTTCAAAAAACCTATCAGCTATTTGAGATAATGAACCATTCGCGCAATCTAGTATTATTTTCTCCAAAGTGTACTTTTTCTTTTGATTGATTAAATTTAAATAACAGGAAGCTCCATCTATAAATCTAACTTTATCTTGCAAATTTTTTACTAACATGATTGGACTTTCACAGTCATTGAGTTTTTCTTCAATTTTATTTATTTTACTTTTTACTATTTTTTGGCCCGAAGGACCAAAAAATTTAAAACCATTATCGAAGTACGGATTATGAGAGGCACTGATCATAGCTCCGCCAGCATATTGATTGTTTGATAGAAGTTTAGCCAAACCAGGAGTTGAGATAACCCCGCATATAACTGGAGTATATCCAGCAGCAATGACACCTTTGGCAAAACTACATTCCAAGACTGAACCCGAAATTCTAGTATCTCTGCCTATAAGAATATCAGCCGATTCAGAAGAATGACCGACCAAAGTTGCAAACAAATAGCCGAGTTTTGAGCTGGTAGTCTCATCAACTGGATATTTCCCATACCGGCCTCTGACTCCATCTGTACCAAATAGTTTAAGTTCGCTCATGTTAAGGTTTTTTTAACATAATTTATAAAATAACAGTTGGCCGAGGTTGGGCGTGATTAATTCAAGTTCTATTAATTGTCAAAGCGCGGTTTTAGGCTAATGCGAACTTGCTGGACCACCAATAGGCTTGTCAGCGTCACTGCTTGGATTATCGCTTGCCGCCTCATCCGACTTTATTCCACCTCCGTCTCCAGGAGGAGTATTATTGTCTGACCAATCACTGGGAGGGCTAGGAATCTTTCCTTCCATAATTTCATCAATTTGATCAGTATCCAAACTCTCATACCTAATTAAGGCGTCAGCCATGACATGTAACTTTTCTTTATTATCCTCTAGAATATCTTTAGCCCTCTGATAATTCCTATCCACAATATCTCTAACTTCTTCATCTATCAGATGAGCGGTCTCGTCGGATACGATTTTTTGCTGTGCAACTGATTTACCAAGAAATACCTCGCCCTCATCGTCACTATAAGTTAGTGGACCGAGTTTGTGTGACAGTCCCCATTTGGTCACCATATTTCTAGCAATATCGGTGACTCTCTCGATATCATTTGAAGCACCTGTAGTAACAGCATTGGAACCAAAGATAATCTCCTCTGCTATTCTTCCTCCGAATAGGCTACTAATCTGACACTCCAAACGCTCCCTGCTGTAACTTAATCTGTCCTCTTCCGGCAAAAACATTGTAACTCCCAATGCTCTGCCTCTTGGTATTATTGTCACTTTATACACAGGATCATGAACAGGTAACATTCTGCCCACGATTGCATGTCCGGCTTCGTGGTAGGCAGTCAATTTTTTTTCATCCTCACTCATAACCATAGACCTTCGCTCTGCCCCCATCATGATTTTATCTTTGGCTTTTTCAAATTCTTCCATTTCAACGAGACGTTTGCTTGCTCGGGCCGCAAACAAAGCCGCTTCATTAACTAAGTTTGCAAGATCTGCTCCCGAAAACCCTGGTGTACCTCTGGCAAGTATGTTTGCTTTTACGTTATCTGCACTTGGGACTTTACGCATATGGACTTTTAGAATTTGTTCTCGCCCTCTGATATCAGGTAATGGTACTACTACCTGTCTGTCGAATCTTCCGGGTCTTAACAATGCTGGATCTAGGACGTCAGGGCGGTTAGTTGCAGCGATTACAATCACGCCTTCATTTCCTTCGAAGCCGTCCATTTCAACGAGAAGTTGATTAAGTGTCTGCTCTCTCTCATCGTGACCTCCGCCTAAACCAGCACCACGATGTCTTCCTACAGCATCAATCTCATCGATAAAAGTAATGCAAGGGGCATGTTTTTTTGCTTGCTCAAACATATCTCTGACTCGTGAGGCTCCAACTCCCACAAACATTTCGACGAAGTCTGAACCGGATATTGTAAAAAACGGTACCTTAGCCTCTCCAGCAATAGCCTTAGCTAATAAAGTTTTCCCGGTTCCCGGCGAACCTACCATGAGAACGCCGCGAGGAATCTTTCCACCCAGCTTCTGAAATTTTCCCGGATCTTTTAAAAAGTCAACCAACTCTTTGACTTCTTCCTTAGCTTCCTCTACACCTGCTACGTCATTGAATGTAACCCTCACTTGGTCGTCAGCCAACAATTTCGCACGGCTTTTACCAAAAGAAAGAGCACCTCTCCCTCCACCGCCACCTTGCATTTGTCTCATAACATAAATCCAGACACCGATTAAAAGTAGGAAAGGAAACCATGAGATAAAGATTTGGGTAAGCAGGCTTTGACGTTCAGGTGGTGTCGCCTCAATTCGAACCTGATTATCAAGTAAAGATCCTATTAGTGGACCGTTATTTGTTTCAGGGCTGAAAGTAAACATTCTTGAGCCATCATGCATGAGAAGTTCAATCTGGCTTCCGTCGATTTTAACTGTAGCAACTCGGCCACTTTTTACCGCGGACACAAAATCTGAATAGCTTATAGAGCTATTTGAAGTTCTCTGAGGGGAGAAACTCTGAAAAATTATCATCATTACAAGGGCTATAATTACCCAAAGTACAATATTTCGTGCCATAAAATTTCCGCTTTTTTTATTTTTCGTTGTTTAACATTACCAGATTTTTCAATCCAACACCTCTTGATCCGAAATTTTTTTTGTCTTAGCTAATACGTAAAATTCGGAAGATTCCGACCTGGATGACTTTGGTTTGAGTCGTTGAACCAAATGGAACCTGTTTTGGATACGTTTATAAGCGCTGGCAGTATCTCTGAATTGGAAAAACTTTACCAAAAATGAGCCATTTTTTTGCAAAAATGATTCGGCAATTGATATAGAAACATTTACTAGTTCTAACCAATTAGCCTCATCTTTAGCCCTAATTCCGGACAAATTTGGTGCCATATCTGACATAACGACATCAACTGACCCTGGAACAAAAACTTCACTAATTTTATCCTCCAATCTTGCATCAAAGCAGTTAATCTTTAAAGAGGTTCCATTCCTAACGCTTCTTAAATCACTGCTATCGATTGACAGGATATGCCCGTGAGGCCCAACTACTTCACTTGCAGCCTCAGACCAACCACCTGGGGCAGCTCCCATATCAATCACTTTACACCCCTTATTAATGAAACGTTGTTTATCATTTATTTCAACTAATTTAAAAAATGCACGAGATCGGGTAGACAGTTGGTTTCTTCTCCTAACAAACGGATCTTTTGTTTGTCTAGTTATCCATCTGCTGCTCGTTTTTTTTGACATTCTAAATTTTTAAACGTACTTCACATCAATAATCTCATATTCAGTTTCTCCTTTAGGGGCTTGAACAATAACCGTATCGTCAGCCATTTTACCAATAATTGCCCTTGCTATCGGTGAAGAATATGAGACCAGTCCACTTTTTATATCCGCTTCATCTTCTCCTACGATTTTGTAAGTGACAGATTCGCCTGTATTAATGTTTTCTAATTGGACCGTACACCCAAATACCACTCTACTACTTTTATTGAGTTTGGAAATATCAATTATCTCGCAATTAGAGAGCTTCGACTCTATATCAGCTATACGTCCTTCGTTAAAGCTTTGTTGCTCTCTCGCTGCATGATACTCAGCGTTTTCTTTCAAGTCCCCATGGGCTCGTGCCTCAGCAATATCACTTGAGATTTTTTGTCTTAGTACGTTTTTCCTCTGATAAAGCTCTTCTTTTAATTTTTCTGCTCCAGTAACAGTCATCGGATTTTTATTCATCATATTGCATAGCCTCATGTAATTCTTGAAGACTCAAAATAGTTTCAATAACCGGTTTCTTCAACGCCATAATCGCTGCGGTAGCTCCCGCCACGGTTGTAGTGTAAGGCACCTTCTTAGATAAAGCATTAGCTCTAATAGAATAGGAGTCCGCAATAGAGCTTTTACCTTCTGTTGTATTTATAATTAAGTCAACTTCTCCATTTTTTATTGCATCAACAATATGAGGTTGGCCTTGCATTACTTTATTTATCTCGACACAAGAAATGCCATTATTAACAAGCGCGCCAGCTGTTCCTTTCGTAGCAATAATCTCAAATTTTGCAAAATCAACAGAACTAAGCAGTTTTACTAAAGCATTTTTATCTGAATCTTTTACACTTACAAAAATTTTTCCAGAAACTGGCAACGTCATTCCAGCACCTTTCTGCGCCTTATCAAAAGCTTCGCCAAAAGTCTTACCAATTCCCATAACCTCACCGGTCGATTTCATCTCAGGACCTAAAAGAGGATCTACTCCCGGAAATTTTTCGAAAGGAAAAACCGCCTCTTTCACACATGAAAAATTGTCACTCATAACGGCTTTTATATTTTGGCTTTTTAGGGAGACTCCCATCATACACTTTGCAGCTACGTAGGGTAATGAAAATCCAATTGCTTTTGATACAAAAGGTGCAGTGCGCGATGCTCTGGGATTAACTTCTAAAACATAAATTTTGTCATCTTTAACAGCAAATTGAACATTGATTAAGCCTATAACTTTGAGATTAAGGGCCATGAGCTTTACCTGTCTTTCCAGTTCATTTTGTATAGACTTACTCAATGTATGTGGAGGCAATGCGCACGCAGAGTCACCGGAATGAATTCCTGCTTGTTCAATGTGCTCCATTATGCCTCCAATATAAACATCTTCTCCGTCACAAATTGCATCGACATCAATTTCTGTCGCATCCTCTAAAAAGCTATCTAGCAAAATCGGGTGATCATTTGATAAGGACGACACCTCTGAAAAATATTGCTCAAGTTCTTCTTCGTTATAAACGATTTTCATAGAACTACCTCCAAGCACATAAGACGGCCTGACTACTAACGGAAATCCAATTTCTTGGGCGGCTTCTTTCGCATTTTCTTTCTTTAGGATAGTTTTATTCTTAGGCTGAACTAGTCCCAATTGTGTGAGAAATTGTAAAAATTTTTCACGATCTTCGGCTAAATCTATGGATTGCGAAGAGGTGCCAAGAATAGGTACGCCTAGGCTGTCCAATTGAGAAGCTAGCTTCAATGGTGTTTGGCCTCCAAACTGTAGAATTACTCCTTTCGGTTTTTCGATTCTGACCACTTCCAGAACATCTTCTAATGTGAGTGATTCAAAGTAAAGTCTATCTGATATATCAAAATCAGTAGAAACAGTTTCCGGATTACAATTGATCATCAAAGATTCAAATCCCAAATCTCTAGCAGCTAAAGACGCTTGTACACAGCAATAATCGAATTCAATTCCTTGACCTATCCTATTAGGCCCTCCTCCCAAAACAATAATTTTTTGGTTGTTGGTGGGCTTGGACTCACACTCTTCATCATACGTTGAGTACATATAAGCCGTTCGAGTAGAAAACTCAGCCGCACATGAGTCAACTCGTTTATAAACAGGCCTTATATTAAAATTTCTTCTGATGGATCTTACTTTCTCTTCATTCAGGTTTAAAATATTTCCAATCATAGCGTCAGAAAAGCCATTTCTTTTTAACCGATATAATAGTTCTTTAGTCAAATCTCCCTTGCCATATGCCGCTTTAATTTCTTTTTCATCTTCCACTAATTCATAAATTTGTGAAATAAACCAAGGGTCAATTTTTGATGCTTCGTGCACTTCTACCGGAGTCAGACCGTTACGAAATGCTTCTGCTATATACCAAAGCCTATTGGCCCCGGGTATTGAAAGTTCCTTTTTGATTACATTTTCTTTTTCTGCAGGCTCACCTGGCAAATTTATTGTGTCCAAACCTGCTCTTCCTATTTCTAATCCCCGTAAAGCTTTTTGAAACGATTCTTTAAAGTTTCTCCCAAAAGCCATGACTTCGCCCACTGACTTCATTTGTGTTGTTAGTCTATCTTCCGCCTGCGGAAATTTTTCAAACGTAAACCTTGGTATTTTTGTTACGATATAATCGATTGAAGGCTCAAAGGAGGCAGGGGTTTGGTTGTTAGTTATTTCGTTGCCCAATTCATCAAGAGAGAAGCCCACCGCCAATTTTGCCGCAACCCTAGCGATTGGGAATCCTGTTGCCTTAGATGCCAACGCTGATGAACGAGAGACTCTTGGGTTCATTTCTATCACTACCATCCTGCCATCGGATGGATTGATAGCGAATTGGACATTAGAGCCTCCTGTTTCAACTCCTATTTTTCGTAAAACGGCGAGAGAAGCATCTCTCATGCATTGATACTCTTTGTCTGTTAGAGTTTGAGCAGGAGCAATTGTGACGGAATCGCCCGTGTGAACTCCCATTGGATCCAAGTTCTCGATTGAACAAACTATGATGCAATTATCTTTTTTATCTCGGACGACCTCCATTTCAAATTCTTTCCACCCCAAAAGAGATTCCTCAAGAAGTATCTCGCCGGTCGGCGACGTATCCAAACCGCGGTTGCAGATTTCGATAAACTCCTCTTTGTTGAAAGCTATCCCTCCCCCGCTACCTCCAAGTGTAAAAGAAGGTCTGATGATGATAGGAAACCCAATTCTCTTCGCTATATCTGTCGCTTTTTCTATAGAATTGACCACTGTCGAACGAGCAGAGTTAAGACCAATTTCCTCCATTGCCTCTCGGAAAGCTTGCCTATCCTCCGCTTTATTGATTGCTGTTACCGATGCGCCTATTAGCTCGACGTTAAACTTTTTTAAAACTCCCTGTCTATGTAACTCCAGCGCACAATTCAATGCTGTCTGTCCTCCCATCGTTGAAAGAAGCGCATCTGGTTTTTCTTTTTCAATGATTGACGCAACCGTTGTAGGGGTAATAGGTTCCACGTAAGTGGCGTCACTCATATCCGGATCTGTCATGATTGTGGCTGGGTTAGAATTAACCAAAATTACGCGATAACCCTCTTCTCGTAAAGCTTTGCATGCCTGCGAACCCGCATAGTCAAACTCGCAAGCTTGGCCAATGATAATTGGGCCTGCTCCAATTATTAATATAGATTCTATGTCCGTTCTTTTTGGCATTTATTCAATCACTTTTTACGATTTTCCATCGACTTAAAAAATTTTCCAAATAAACTATTAAGATCATTGGGTCCCGGGGATGCCTCTGGATGACCTTGAAAACCAAAAACCGGCTTACTGACATGCTCTATCCCCTGTAAGCTACCGTCAAAAATTGAAAAATGAGTAGGAATTAAGGTTTTTGGAAGAGAGGCCTCGTCAACAGTAAATCCATGGTTTTGACTTGATATGAAGACCTTGCCGGTAGACACTTCTTTTACGGGATGATTAGCTCCGTGATGACCAACCATCATTTTCTTTGTATTTGCCCCAAATGCAAGCGCAATCAATTGAAAACCAAGACAAATACCGAAAATTGGAAAGTTTTTATTCACGAGAATCTTAATATTTTCAATAGCATAGTTACATGGCTCAGGATCCCCGGGTCCATTCGAGAAAAACACGCCATCCGGATTAAGTTCTATTACCTGTTCTGTAGGAAAATCGCAGGGAACTACAGTGACAGAACATCCTTTATCCACGAGAATTCGAAGAATATTTTGTTTTACGCCAAAATCATAGACTATAACTTGAAAATTTTTCTTGGACTTTGACATTGATCTGCCAAAACCCTGATATTCATTACCTTTCTCCCAATAGTACAATTGAGAAGTTGTCACTTCTTTAGCGAGATCTAAGCCATCTAATTTTTGAGCATCTCTCGCGAGCTTAAGCGCGGCATCAAAATCTGGACTACCAGTCATAATACAGCCCCTCAGAGCACCTTTTTCTCGAATAATCCGTGTGATTTTACGAGTATCAATTTCTGATATGGCAACTATTTTATTATCTACTAGAAATTTGGCTAGAGATCCACTTGCTCTCCAATTGCTGTAATGGTCGGTCAATTCTCTCACTATTAGACCCGATGCCATGCAACTCGGTGATTCTACATCAAGCTCATTGATCCCAGTATTCCCGATGTGAGGATGAGTAAGTAAAACAATCTGATTAGCATAAGAAGGATCCGTAAGTATTTCTTGGTAGCCAGTTATACTAGTATTAAAGACAACTTCTCCAACTGTATTACCAGCCCCCCCGCAAGAGAGACCTTCAAAACTTGAACCATCCTCAAGTACCAAAATTGCCTTCTGTTTCAAATTATTTAAACCACGTTATCTTAGTTAAATTAGTCGCAAAAATCTTACTTTAATCTTTCAGACAATAGAACCCTGAATTTTTAAAAAACTCAGTCATCAGGCCTTCCCCCCTTACAAAGAACTGAAAAAAATTAAATTTTTAACCAACTGAGTAAATTTTATCCATAATTTCAAGACAAACTTCTAAAGCTCTTTTGCCATCCTCTCCAGACACCAAGGGTAATTTTCCGAATTTAATGGCGTCACTAAAATTAATAATTTCATTTTTAAGAATATCAATTTTTTCTGGTAGTTGATTAAAAGAGAAAGGAGTTTCTGAGTTTTTTTCTATCAACTTACTAGTCCTTGGCATTCTATCAGATTTTTGCTCAATCGAAGCCTCATGAGTTAAGAAATCAATCGAATACCGATACCCAGATGTCTCAATAGTTATCTGTCGCTTAGCACTATCAGCTACTCGGTTAGCCTCCAAATGAGCCTCTAGACCACTGTCAAAAGACAATGTTGCCTGTGCTTTGTCAATAGCATTACTTCTAAGGGAAACTCCGCGTGCCTCAACATTGGCAAGTTTAGAGTGTTCGAAATCAAGAATGAAGTCCACATCGTGAATCATAGAATCTAGTACAACGTCTACTTCTGTGCCTCTTTCCTTAAAAATTGAATGTCTAATAGTATTTATCTTTACGGCATCGGTAACCTTTTGCTTTAAGGTAGCCGCCATCGGATTGAACCTCTCCAAATGGCCGACTTGTAAAATCAGATTATTTTTTTTTGCAATTTCTATTAGATGCTGTGCATGTAAGATGTTCTCGGCTAGTGGCTTTTCTATCAAGCAGTGCACATTATTTTGGAGAAAAAAAACTCCTATCTCATAGTGTTTGGCAGGAGGAACCACGATTGATACTAAATCGACTTTATTTAATAATTTAGAATATTCTAAAACTCCCGGTACTTTTAACCGCTGGCAAACTTCAGATAATCTATCACTATTATTGTCAGCTATTGCAACTAATTCAACACCGTCGATTTGTTGATATTTTTGTGCATGGAAGCTACCTAAATAGCCAACTCCAATAACCCCCGCCCTGAGCTTTCTCATTTAAAAACAACCGGAATAAGAAAAATTTGGACAAAAATACTGGATTTCGCTAGAGGATGTCATTAAATGAGTATAACCCATTATCGCGACCGATTAACCATTTGGCCGCTTTCAAGGCTCCAGTAACAAAGGAGGTGCGACTGGTGGCTCGATGAGTGATTTCAATCCTCTCGCCAGCACCGGCAAAAGAAACTGTGTGGTCTCCAACCGTGTCACCAGCTCGTATAGTTTGAAAACCAATACCATTATCTTCTCTTGCACTGTCGGGTCCTTTTCTACCGTAAACGGCGTTTTCAAGTAATTTCTTGCCTATGTTCTCTGAAATTACACTACCGAACTGCAACGCGGTTCCCGAGGGAGCATCTCTTTTCCCTCGATGATGAGCTTCAATAATATCTATATCGTAAGCGTTACCCAATGCTTTTGCAGCGAGTCCTGCTAATCTGAAACAAAGATTTACACCAAGACTCATATTCGGCGATATAAGTAAAGCTGTATTTCGAGATGCCTTTTTGATTTTTTCACTCAAGAATTCGATCCCTGTCGTTCCAACGACTAAAGGAATCCGATTTTTTGCGGCATAATTTATACTCATCTCAGTAGAGTCAGGCAAAGAAAAATCTATTAGTACATCTAACTTTTCTTTACAGTTGTTGATGTTATTGGATAGCTCAAAAGTCACGAACGAGTTTTTTGAGTGATCGTATATATCTAACTTTTCTTGGGGATATTCTGGGTTCTCAAAAAGTTGAATTTCGATAAAATCTGAATCTTTAAGTGCGAATTCGGCTATTTCGCGACCCATTTTACCCCCGGCACCCACAATTCCTAATTTAATTTGAGCTTTATCCATTAGTATTTATTATTCAAGTGTCTTAAAAAAGTTTCTAACTCCGTCTAACCAAGAAGTAGTTCTAGGTATATGTCGTCCGCCTCCCGAATCCAAAGATTTCTTGAAGGTCTCAAGTATCTCTTTTTGCTCTTTTGTTAACTTAACAGGTGTCTCTACAACCACTTTACAAATCAAATCTCCGATACCGGAACCTCTCACTGATCGTACCCCTTTACCGCGAAGTCTAAACATTTTTCCCGTTTGGGTCTCGTTTGGAATTTTTAACGTTACTTTACCGTCAATAGTGGGCACTTCTAGTTGACCACCTAAAACTGCAGTTGGAAAATCAATTGGCACTTCACACATTAAATTAGAACCTTCTCTATCAAAAATTGAATGTTCCTTCAACATAATGTTAACGAACAGATCCCCACTTGGGCCATTTAAACCAGCTTCGCCTTTGCCTGAAAGCCGTACTCTGTCTCCATTATCCACCCCTGCTGGAATTTTTACTGAAATTGTTTCAGAACCTCTTACTCTTCCGACGCCGCCACAACTATAACAAGAATCCTCGATTACCTTCCCAGAACCTTTACATTTTGGACAAGTCTGTTGGACCGAAAAGAAACCTTGTTGCATTCTAACTTGCCCAACTCCGCCACATTGAGGACAAGTCACAGGTGATTTCTTTGTTCGGGAACCTGTTCCATCACAACTGGTGCATTCAATCAGATTTGGGACTTTAATCTTCACTTCCGTACCAAAGACGGCTTCTTCAAGGCTAAGATTTAAATCATAGCTTAAATCACTGCCCCTATGGGCTCTACTGCCACCACCAGAGCGACCGGCCCCAAAGATATCACCAAACACACTATCGAAAATATCCCCAAAACCTGCTTGGTCTGAAAAACCTGCACCTTGTCCAGCTCCTCCAACTCCGGCATGGCCAAATTGATCGTAAGCAGCTCTTTTGCTCTGGTCACTCAACACATCATAGGCCTCTTTTGCCTCTTTAAACTTAACCTCTGCTGACGGATCGTTCGAGTTTCGATCAGGGTGATACTTCATTGCAAGCCTTCTGTATGCTTTCTTAATTTCCGACTCGCTAGCTGATCTTTGCACGCCTAAAGTGTCATAATAGTCTGATTTTTGCATATAGAGTAAAGACCTACATCATTAGATTTGTTTATATAAACTCATTTTTTTGTGTCTCCATCTTTCACTTCCTCGAAATCAGCATCAACTACATCATCCTCATTTTTAGGGTTTTCCGAAACATCAGACTGCTCAGATTGGACATTCTCTGCACCGGCTTTTTCCTTGTATGCTTTCTCAGCAAACTTACCCGATATTTGCGCAAGTTCTTCAGACTTTTCCTTGATTCTATCAAGATTTTCCTCGGAGAGGGCGCTTTGCAATTCCGTTATAATGCTTTTTATACTTGTGGCCTCATCTTCCGATGCTGAATCTTTGAATTCCTCTAAAGATTTTTCGGCCGCATGAATTAAGCTTTCTGCTTGATTCTTTGCACCAACCAGCTCCTGAAACTTTTTGTCTTCATCGGCATGAGTTTCCGCGTCTCGTACCATTTTATCAATTTCTTCATCAGAAAGACCACTCGATGCTTTGATCACGATGGATTGCTCTTTGCCGGTTGCCTTGTCTTTAGCAGACACATTTAATATTCCGTTTGCGTCAATATCAAATGTTACCTCAACTTGGGGCACACCTCTTGGCGCAGATGGGATCTCGGCGAGGTCAAATCTCCCCAAAGACTTGTTGCCCGATGCTTTTTCTCGTTCACCTTGAAGAACATGAACTGTTACTGCAGTTTGATTATCTTCGGCCGTTGAGAATACTTGCTGTGCTTTTGTAGGAATTGTTGTATTTTTCTCAATGAGTTTGGTCATTACACCACCCAATGTTTCTATACCCAGCGATAACGGGGTAACGTCTAGGAGAAGTACATCTTTAACATCTCCTCCAAGCACGCCCGCTTGGACTGCTGCCCCCATAGCCACCGCCTCATCAGGATTGACATCTTTACGGGGCTCTTTACCAAAAAATTTGGTTACGGCTTCTTGAACTTTGGGCATTCTAGTTTGCCCACCAACCAAAATAACCTCGTCAATCTCACTGGGCGCAAGCTCGGCATCTTTCAAGGCAGTTTGAATTGGTTTTATAGTTCTATCAACTAAGTCTTCAACTAAAGCCTCTAACTTTGCCCGAGTTATTTTTAAATTTATATGCTTGGGCCCGCTAGCGTCAGCGGTAATATAAGGCAAATTAATATCAGTTTGCTGAGTAGAGGATAGCTCTATCTTGGCTTTTTCTGCCGCTTCTTTTAATCTTTGCAAAGCTAGGGGGTCGTTATTCAAATCAACACCCTGATCTTTTTTCGTTTCTTCTACTAGAAAATTTATCAACCTAAGGTCGAAATCCTCTCCACCCAAGAACGTGTCCCCGTTTGTAGAAAGTACTTCAAATTGTTGCTCGCCATCAACCTCAGCTAGTTCGATGATCGAGACATCGAAAGTACCGCCTCCTAAATCATAAACGACGATCTTTGCTTCTCCTTTATGATGCTCCATACCGTAGGCCAAAGCTGCAGCTGTTGGTTCATTAATAATTCTTTTTACATCAAGGCCAGCGATTTTCCCAGCGTCTTTAGTCGCTTGCCTTTGAGAGTCATTAAAGTAAGCTGGGACCGTGATTACTGCCTCAGACACTGTCTCGCCAAGATAATCCTCAGCAGTCTTTTTCATTTTCATCAAAACCCGGGCTGAAATTTCTGGGGGAGCCATTTTTTTACCATTAGCTTCCACCCAAGCATCTCCGTTGTCTGCTTTTACGATCTCGTAGGGAACCATTTCCTTATCTCTTCCGACCACTTCATCCGAAAATTTCCTACCTATCAATCTTTTCACTGCAAAGACCGTATTTTTTGGGTTTGTGACTGCCTGCCTTTTTGCTGACTGACCTACAAGAATTTCATCGTCTTCAGAAAATGCTACAGTAGAAGGAGTAGTCCTTGCGCCTTCGCTATTTTCAATAACTTTTGATTTGCCAGCCTCTAAAATCGACACGCACGAATTCGTTGTTCCTAAATCTATTCCGATAATTTTTGCCATTTTACTTCCTCTAAACGTTCTGTGTTTTTTTAATTTTATTTAATTTTTATCTTTTGCCGAAACGACCACCATAGCGGGCCTAACTAGTCGATTTCTTAATTTGTAACCTGTTTGAAAAACTTTCAAAACAGTATTTGGAGGCTTTTTATCTGTAATTTCGACACTCATCGCCTGATGCTCCTCCGGATTGAATAGCTCGTCTTTTGGATCTATTTTTGAAATTTCCAGTTTATCTAAAAAATCATCAACCATTTTTATAGTCAACTCTATTCCGGTTTTTAAAGACTCCAATTCCGTCGCACTATCAATATTAGCTAAACCCATATCAAGACTGTCTTTTACTGGAAGAAATTCCCTGACAAACCTCTCGATTCCAGAATCTCGGGCTACTGCAATTTCTTTTTGTAATCTTTTTCTTGTGTTCTGATTTTCAGCCTTTTCACGCAAAATATTCTCTTCCAAGTCAGCGATTTTTTGCTTAAGGAATTCAATCTCGTCTTCAGACCTGCTATCTTCGATATCGTCTAATTTGGATGTATCGCTGTTTACTTCGTCTGCCGACTCCTTGCCAGGGCCATCTTCTCCATTAGGTTCGTTCTGACGACCGTTCTGGGGAGACTGAACCTTTTTATCTTCTGGCTCGGAATTTTCTGGAACAGGGTCAGATTCTAAGTTAGATTGCTTGCCGTCTTTTGAATATATATCCACCACCAAATTCATCCTTAAATTATTAAAAAAACCTGCTGTAATGCCTGCTACGAGGGGCATTACATTAGTTTTGACGCTTAAATTTTGTCTGCTAATTAAGATATATGGACTAATTTTTTGATTTCAAGGCCGCAGTTAACATTTTTGCTGTTAAATCGACAATAGGGATAACTCTCTCGTATTCCATTCGTGTGGGGCCTATTACTCCTAGCACACCTAAGACCTTGTGCTCACTTGAATATGTCGAGGTTACAACAGTGCAGTCATCTAAAGGTTGATAACCGGATTCCTCACCAATAAACACCTGAACTCCAGCCGCATTTGTGGCCTGATCTAAAAGATGGAGAATATCTTGCTTTTGATTAAAAGCTTCAAATAAGTTCCGCAACTTGCTCATCTCGGATGGGTCATATATGTTCATCAAATTGGTCTGACCTGCTAAAACGTAATCTTTTTCCTCCTCTTCAGACACAAAAGCTTTTTGAGACATTTCAATTACGAGCTCCATAAGCCTATACATTTCCTTTCTAGCTTCTGACATTTCCTGAATTAAACCTTGTTTTACTGCACTAATATCCCTTCCCGCAAAAGCACTGGTTAAATAATTGGCCGCTTCAGTCAGTGCTGACTGTGAATACGTTTTTTTTGTTTTTATAATTCTATTTTCAACTTCACTATCGTTTGTAACTAAAATAACCAAGACCCTATTATCATTTAACGACAAAAATTCAACTTGTCGCAACGCCTTCCCTTTCGAAAAAGGCACCATAACAAGTCCAGCCATATGAGTAATTTCAGAAAGCAAAAGAGAAGTTTTTGACAACAACGAATCAACAGAATCATTATTTTCGAATTGTTCCTGAATTTTTTGCATTTCATTTTCTGGGAGATTCTTGAAACGAACCATTTGATCTACGAACAAACGATAGCCCTTTACAGTTGGAATTCGGCCTGCAGAGGTATGAGGAGAAGCAATTAGCCCCATCTCTTCTAGGTCAGCCATCACATTTCTAATAGTGGCTGGGCTCAAATCCAGAT
>MDTD01093191.1_pt1 | contig 19988 bp, 6 predicted proteins | sample 811221 | NCBI WGS metagenome assembly MDTD01 (sample SAMN05326646, study PRJNA326480) | marine metagenome | isolation source: seawater | place: Pacific Ocean: South West | collected 2011
AAAGGCGGACCATAATGAGGGATTTCTACATTTTCCCAGTCACCTTCACCGCTTAATATCGAAACAAAATCTTGAATATCATCCTGGGTTTCCATCCTCCATTTGAACTCATTTAATGCTATCCTATGTCTTTGATTTTCAAATTCAGGAGCCAGATCCTGCGTGAATGGTTCATACTTTTTCCGTATCTTTTGGAGCTCGTGGTAAAGTTGTTCCTTGGTTGAAACTGGAGCTTCCATATTGAAAATCGCTGAAGGGTCATGACTTGCCGGAAGGTATATTTCATCTTTTTCTATAGGTTCTGGTACGGCCAAAAGATGCTCTCTTGTTTGATAATTAGCCGTACCAATATCCGCAAATCTATCCTGTGCAATTGCACCTGAAAAGATGGTTAAGAGAACCAGTGATCTGATAATTCTTGCTTTCATTTTGTATCAATTATTCCACACTTTTCAAATGGGAATGCCTCAAATGATCTAAAGAAACTCATAGCTTCCTCAAACCTTATTTTCTCAGGTTGAACCACATCACTTTCCAAAATATTATTATCCCTAAGCTTAAAGTCTCCATTCTTTACAAGTGGTGTTCTAATCAGCAGGTTATTTTGTGCCAGATTCAGCCTCCTTCCGTAATCTTCCAAAAAGGATTTCAATTCAGGATACCTGGACAGGTAAATCTCATCATTGATATTTACTTCCTCTAAGACCTTATTCCTGATCATGTCAGATTCAAGGTATCGAACCCATCGCCTTTCGTCCCATGGTGAGCTTCCAACAGCCATCTGACAATCCATGAATGTATTTTCCAATAGTTTCATGTCATGACCACCATGATAGAATACAGCAGCAAAATTTTCATAATGGCCTGGGTTACCCACTTTATAAAAGAAATTGTTCTTGATGGTCATTCCTCCAGATCCATCATCAATGTAAATCCCTGCCATGCTGGTTTCCGTATCAGAAGGTTCAATATTTGAGAAATAGTTGTATTGAATAACTGTACCTCTGGATGATGGGTCCCTTCCTCCATAAATAGCTCCCATATCATCCGTTTCAAGACATGCCTTGTCAAACCTGGAATATTCAATCAGGTGATCATTTCCAGAAATAGCAATGGCCTGATGCCTCAAATCATGGAAATAACAGTTCCTGATAATGTTCCCAACACCATAAAGTTTAATAGGGGGTGTATAAGCATGATTGATTCGACCCGTCTTATAAAATTCACAATTGAAAACCTCGTTCCGGGCTGAATCAAGGGTTTTCCTATCCCCTCCTGAAAGAATCATTCCCCCATTGCCCAGGTTGAAGAATTTAGAATTACCAACTGATACATTACTGAAATCTCCTTCAACAAAAGCCTCTTGTTTTGGGGAACCATCCAAATGATATTGTTTGGTATTGTCCTGAAAAGCTTGTCCCATGCTCACACCAACTGTTCCCAAATTGGAAAAAGAACACTTGTCAATCGACACATCGGAGCTATTCTCCAGGTAGACTCCCATCCCTCTTGCACAGGTAAAATCTATTCCTTCAATGGCTATTTCTCCAGCATTCACAATTGAAATCAGGGGATCTTCCAGGATAGATACCTCAATCTTAGAATTGGAAAGGTCAGCATTCGGATATACATAAAGCATCCCTGTCTCCCGATCCAGATAATATTCGCCAACGGAGTCTATTTCTTCCAATAGATTGTAAGCATAGTAACCCCGGACGGTCAAACCCGCTCTACCCCTGTCACCATCCATATACTTTGGCATACTGGTCCTTACTCCATACAGGTGGGGATGCTGCATTTTGAAAGTTGACTTTTTGTAATCAATTTCTTTAACCCTGATATGATCATCTGCATATCCCACTGAGAACTTACCATGCAACCAGACGTCATTTGCCTTTTTCCACCGAATTGGTCGATCATATTCAAATCCAAATTCTGCACCCCTGTTGGAGAAATCACCTCTTCTTGGAATAGATCCTGTATCTTCTACCTTGCCTATCATCAGCAAACTTTCATCATTTGGGTAACGTGCCAATATTTGAGGATCACCATCAATAAAAAGTTCGAGGGGAGCCGGCTCAGAAATAGTACCGAAGCCATGTTGATTGAGCCTGCCATAATCTGAAATACCTAATTCATTAAGATTAACAACCGATACTTTATCACGAACCTCTGGTAACAATCTGCTTAAAACCTTTCTATCACGAACTAAAGTGAATTTCTTCCCATTGATGATCTGTCCGCCATGAAAGGATACACGTTCACCTTTATAAGTGCTTATCTCCATTGGTTTATTGATTCTTGATCCATCCAAAATCAATGAAGAAGATCTAAAATATACTCCTCCTCTTAGAATGATTTCAATACTATCAGCATCTGTTTTAATTCCCTGCTGAATTGCAAATTCAAGTGTCCTAAATGGGTGTTCAATAGATCCCTGTCCATCATCATCTCCATCAGTTGACACATAAAATATTTGTTGGGCAAAACCAACGTTGACAATCATTGCCATACAGACCGGTAACAATAGTACACGACTAAGTATCATGTGATTATTTAATTTGAATCAATACGGTTTACTATACAGAGTAAGTCGAGGCTGACTTTTTAACCATTCTCCCTAAGAATTACATTCTTTTTATTATTCAATGGTTATTACTGTTAACTCATTCAATTATTGACTTTAACTTTAGTAATAATCGAAATACATTTTTCATAGATGTTATCAACCTTTTTCATCGAAGCACCAAGCTTTTTAAGGGCGGCAGGATAGTCATTCCAGACTTTCCTGGCAACAGATACGATTTGTTCAGGTTGAGTTTCATCGATCTCAAAAACCCAATCACTCAAGCCAAGATCATAATACATCTGCCCTTTAATGGTATCTTCAGGTTGCCTTAAATAAAAGACCGGAGTGCCTGCCTGGGCCGCAATGATGGGTGAATGACATTCAAAGCTAAAAACAGAATTTGCTTTTTTGTAAACTGAAGCCGCCTCATCAGGAAGCCAATAATCATGTTTTACAATAAATGGCTTAACGTCCTCTGGAAGTGGATCAATGAGGAGCTCATCCATAATATCTACCTGATAAGTCATTTCCGGACAGACAAGAACCTTGTTGCCTGTATCTCTCACCCAGGCAATCATCACTTCCCTCATTTTAGCATGATCCTTTTCCTTGTACTCAGCATTATGTGTGTTAACCTGGGCTATTTTCTCATCACTCCACCCGGCATTATTGGGTTTTATCTTATAGTATGGAGTGTATCTTAATCGAGGAATTGCGCAAATAAATTTGTTCTTCTCCAGTCCATTTTCAGACAGAAACTTTGAGGCCTTGTCTTCATCCCTGAGGTTAAAGTAAAAAGTAGCATCCGGCCCGAACCCAACATGATCTCCTTCAAGTCCTTCGCTGGCAAGGACATCCAATGATTGGGTTTCCCTGGTAAAAATGAAGCTTGCCTTTTGAAGAATTGAAAGCAGATTCCCCCTGATCCGTTGTATCGTTACACCGAAAACCCCAAATGGTTTCTCTGTGTATTTCATCCAGGCCTCCAGATTTACAGATCCTACTACATAAGGACCTGACCCGTGGATCATCAAATCGGCTTCCTTCATGGCCGCTAAAACTTCTTCACTTTCGACCGTCCCTTCTTTATCGGCATGCCCATGAACAATTTTTACATTTGGAAAATTCCTGTTTAACAATTGCTCCACCTTTTCACTGTAGCTTTTCTTCCAAAGAATGACTTTGGTTTCGGGGAGAAACTTTTGCAAAACATTAAGAAGCCCTGGCGTGTGAGCTATATCTCCGATATTTACATCCTGCCAACCTGAGACCACCATGATTGTTTTACTATTGGGTGCCTTTTCCTGAATACAGGATACCAATTGTGGGCCCAACAGCACACCTCCACTCATCACTGAGGCGTTTCTTATCCAGGCTCTTCGACTATAATTTTTCATTCGGTTTTATTTAATGTGATTGAGTATCGGACTTACAGGTGCCCTTATTTTTAGATATTTATTCCTTTATTATTTTTTGCCTGTATATAAGGTTTTCAGACGGTACAGTAAGTTGCATGAGATAGACTCCCTTTGGGATTGGTAGCGGTATTTCCTGTAGATCACTATCCAATAAAATACCTCTTTCCATCACTTCTTTTCCTGATAAATCAATTAAGGCGAGCTTTGCTCTTCTGTTAAAGGTTGATGGAATTCTAAGATAGATTACCTCATTGGAAGGTACAGGGTAGACTTCAATTTCAAGTTCATCTTGTTCAGCTCCTAAAATTTCAGTTACATCCGAAACCCTGGCGCCTCCACCACCTGAACCAACTTCTTTAATTTGATAAGCCACTCCATCAAATGCAGCCCGAAGGACTGTTCCTGACATATCATCAGAAATTTCCACTTCGAAATCTGTCACTCCACTCACTTCTCCAAGCAGGACTCTATACAATCTATCGGGAACACCATCATTGTCATTCAGCAACTCAACTCCGGGTGTGTTTCTACTATAGCTATTGTAAGTTGACTCTCCAGCTAAGCGGGCTGAAATCTGCCAATCCTGACTAGAAGGTGAGATAAAATAGAGATAAATATTGTAGGTATTGACTGTACTCAGGGAGTCTTCGACCAAAACAGATATGTCCGGACAGTCTTCACCGAGCTGCATGTATGATTCTACATAGTTTCCATCTATTGTTCCGTTGGAAGCTGATTTAAACGTCCAGATGTCATCAGTCCCTGAAGAGGTGCTGTTAATAGCACTCCCAGGGTTAATATTACTCAAGTTCGCATTTACAAAATTGATGGGATAAACAGGTTTTTCTTGATAAGCCACACCATCAAATGCTGCCCTGAGGACAGTTCCGGGCATATCATCAGAAATATCTACTTGGAAATCAGTGGTACCACTCACCTCTCCTAGTAAGACACGATACAGTCTATCCGGTATTCCATCATTGTCGTTCAGCAACTCTACGTTGGGGGAATTTCGGCTGTAGGCAGTATAAGAGGTCTGTGTTGAAAGCTTGGCTAGAACTTGCCAATCTTGACTTTCAGGAGAGATGAAGTATAAGAAGATGTCATATGTTTTCGAATCATCTAATGAATCTTCGACCACTACAGAAATATTAGGACAGTCCTCCCCCTGTTGCATATAGGATTCTACGTAGTTACCATCTATAGTACCATTAGAGGCGGTCTTATAGCTCCAGGTATCATCAGTACCTGAAGCCGTGCTATTAATGGCACTACCTGGAGTGACATTATTAAGATCAGCATTTACAAAATGAATGGGTGGAACAGCTCCACCAGTGCCTGGTAGATACACCCATTCAGATTCTACTCCGGCACCACTTGCTCTGACCTGGCACTCAAAGTCGGTCAAAGGAGTCATATCCTCAACTATCCAAGTGGTGTCTTTAATGTTGTTTATGTAGAGCCAATTCGAACTTGTAGTGGCTTTATATCTAATATCATAATTCAGTGCATTATCAGTACTGTTCCAAATGATCTCCACATCGCTTCCCGATATATTTTCCACATTCAAACCTTCCAGAGATCCCAATGTACCATCAGGAGTTGCGCAAGATGCTGAAGAATACTTAAGCAACACCGCTGAAGTAAATGCAGACAACGTGATGGAACCACAGTAGCTATCACTGTTTTTTGCATCAATGAATTTGCCAGAAGGCAGGCTGATAGTGGAGTCTTCCATGGTAGGATTGTAGACCAGCAGAAGGTTGTCCTGATTGGCAGAAGGGGCGTAAGTAATCGCACTGTTGGATGAGTTAGAAAAGTTAGGCCTGGCAGCATCAAGCTCAAAAGAATTATAGACTCCTGCTGTTTGTGGGCCATCGATGTATCGAGTTCTCACCTCTTCTTCATAAAAGGGGCTTATAAAGTAGTTGCCATCATAAGTTCCAGATTCATCCACATCCAAAACATCAGATTCATAGTTGAATATCCTATGAGTTTGTGAGCCCGTATTCCTGGTAACCAGGATATTGTCCTCAAACTCATACTGCGCTTCGCTAGATACTTGATCACGAACCCAGGTATATACTTCATGGGTGCCTGATGTCATCGATGTGTTTCCCTGAAGTATAATCGTTCCAGTATTCATGTGCATAAAGCAACCCATGGTGCCAACATTGTAAATGGTATTATTCCTTACAGTGACATTATTAGAATGATTATCAAGGTATATACCTATTGCCCAGTCTCGATCATAGTGGCTACCCTGCGGGTTCCCCAGACAGTTCGTGACAATGTTCTCTTCGATGACCGTCCCGGCTGTAGTCAATCCACCGAGATTATTATTGGTATAGATACCTCCCATATCGTCAATCAGCATGAGCGCATTATTAACGAAATTATGCTTGATCAACTGATTCTGTCCACCTGTGACAATCGCTCCTCCTCCTATTCGCTCGAAGGTATTGCGAAGGATTTGTGCACCATTGGACTCGTTGTAGATGCAGTATAGTCCTTTCTCTTTTCCATAGGCAGGATCCGTCCCAATATCACTGAACTCATTGTCTTCAATAATAATATCAGTGGTTCCGTTTCTAACAAAGAGTGATCTTACATTAACTTCGGAAAAATAGCAGCCCGACACCAAGACATCATCGCTTCCTTCTACAGCGATGCCTTCGCCCCCTACAGAAACCACATCTACATTCTCAATGGCAAGGTTATCACTCCCATCTACCGCTATATTTACATCATTTCCAAATGCTACCCGCACATTAGAGATAGTGACGTTGGCTATGTTGTCGACAAAAATGACCGTATCCCTCAGTGGGTAGCTAATATCCGTCCCATTGGGATTACTGGAGGTATACAAATAGATTGTAGAGGTGTTCTCTTCATACATCCATTCACCTTCTTGATCAAGGGCATCCAGGTGATTGACAAAATAATAGCCAGAATTGTCATGTATATCAGGCACATCAAAACCGTCACCAAGAGTCAAAACACTACCATTATGATTGGTAACATTCACCCTATTGAAACGATATTCAAACACCTTGATCACTACGTCTGACCCTTCCCAGTCATAGGTGTTATCCAACTGGTTATCTGTAATGGTTGACAAGCCGGATGAAGATTCCAGGGTTAAAAAACCTCCATCGGTGGGGTTGTAATTGGGGTATCTTCCCAAAGGTAGCCGGTTACCTTCCCGGTACAGGTTGTTCATTTTTGCTGGTGCCTGCCCAAGTGTCTTCTGCCAAATATTACCCGAATAAGAAGTCCAGCCATTGCTGAAAGTGACCGCCCCAGATAATACCGGTTTGTCCCCTGTTCCATAATCCGAAATTGTTATTCCTGCAGTTGTCAAGTGCAGGTTTCCACTATATACTCCTCCACGTTGGAACAAGATTTGATCTCCAGAGCTAAAGCCGGACATCTCCTGGTTTACTTTGGAGATCGAAGCCCAAGCAGAACCTGAACTCGTCCCATTATTGCTGTTATCTCCGGAGCTAGACACATAGTAGGTCGTTTGAGCGAATCCACACTCGCCAATCACGATCATTAGTAGCGCAACCGTATATTTTGTGAAAGATTTGAATTGAGTATCCATAGCAAATTAGTTTTTAATGATTCGTTGTTTCCATATCTGATTTAGCTCAGGGATTCTTACTTTGAGCAGATAGACTCCCTGAGGAGCGGACAGTTGAATTTCTCTTGAAGAGTCTAGAATCATATCCTCCCGGAACACTTCTTTTCCAGACAAGTCAACCAAACTTAATAATGCTCGCTTTCCCAGAAGGGCTGGGGATATCTCTAGATGCAATTCTTTCATTACCGGGTTTGGAAAAAAATTAATTGCGTTATTGTTAAGAGCCTCGCCTTCACTGACTAGCCTTGAAGCTGAATTGGAGTCAGGTTCAGTGCCGAATACAAGCTGATCATTCCTATAAACAGCCATCCTATTGTTTAAAACATATACTGACGTATCAATAAAGGAGTAATCATTGGACTCATCAAACACTGACCAATCAATAGCATTGATCCGGGTTCTAAACTCCCCGCTTCCGCTGTAGGCGGCCAACTCATCTCCGCTAAAACTGAACTCTATGTATTCATGATTTCCATGCTTATCAAAGTCTCCACTCACAGCTATGGTGGTCGATTCTACATAGTCCAAGTTATACTGATATTGTGTATTCGTATTTTCTGCCAGGAAGTAATAGCGGACGGTGATCTCCTCAACCGGCACACTTTGATTGCCACTGTTGATTAACTCAAAATGTGGCTTGATGTGGTTATTATTTGGGAATTTATCTCCACTCTTATAAATGACCTTAACTTGTGCCTCCTGGACTCTAGAAATAGTCGGCACCTTTCCCCAAATCAATTCACCATTTTCATGAATTGTCATTTTTTCCGTTAATTCATAAATTGAAGATCCGTTGAAACTATAGTCATTGTTTTCATCAAAAGTGGTCCAATTGCTTTTGGCCATACGTAATTTCATTTGACCCGAGGATCCCAATGGATCTATTACAACGGAGTTATTGAAACTAATTTCCATATACCAATTGGCTCCTTCATAGGCAGTATCACATTTTACAAATGATATATTAATATTATTATTCCCAATTTCTGCCCAATCCACATAACCGTTTAACACATCATGATTCTCAGATATAAACCAGTATCTAATGGAAATATCTGATAGACCGACTAAATCATTACTCAAATTGATCAATTGCATATGAGGCTTTATTTGATTATCATCAATATCCTGATCACCATCTTTTAATTGGACTAAAAGATAAGGGACCAAAATGTTGGCCGTATCACTATAAGCTGATTGGCCTCCAACTTTGTATGCTGCAATTCGATAAGCATTCAATTCTCCATAATTATTTGCCTCATCGGTATAATTGGTTACCCCTGAGCTAACAGTATCAATGACTACAAAATCATTTGCGTTAAGCGAACGTTCTATTATAAATCCTAGTTCATCATCAGAGTTATCTACCCAGCTTAATGCAACAGAAGAAATGCCGTCTACCTCAGCAATAAGATCAGAAGGGGCATTTGGAACCTCTCCCAATTCTTTAACCTGGTAAGCTACACCATCAAATGCTGCACGTAATACTGATGCTGAAAGGTCGTCGGACAAGTCTACCCGGAAACCCGTCGTTCCGGAAACTTCACCTAACAAAATCCTATAAAGTCTGTCCGGTACGCCATCGTTGTCATTAAGTAGTTCTGCTCCCGGAGTATTTCTGCCACAAGCCAGGTAATTTGTTTGATCTGGAAGCTTTGCTAATACCTGCCAATCCTGTGAAGCTGGTGATACAACATATAAATAGATATTATAGGTATGTAAAGCATTCAAAGAGTCATCAACTATAATAGAAATATCCTGACAATCTTCACCCAATTGCATATAGGACTCTACGTAGTTGCCGTCAACTGTTCCATTTCCTGTATTCTTGTACGACCAAATGTGATCAGAACCAGAACTAACCGAATTAATTGCAGTACTAGGAAAAACATTATTTAGATCAGCATTAATAAAATTTATTGGGTAGGCAATGTCTACATTGACTGTATTTGAATACTCAGAATTACCAGCAGTGTTATATGCATAAACCCGGTAAGAATAAGTTGAATTGACATCCAGGTTGTTGTCTATGTAATCTGTAACATTAAATGCAACCGAATCAATGAGCTCAAACCCTCCTAGATCAATAGACCTCTCTATAACAAATCCAACTTCATCATCAGAATTATCTTCCCATGTTAACTGAACAGAAGAAGTTGTTGAGATGGTCACTTCAAGGTTTGTAGGCGATACTGGTGCAGGTGCCAATTCTTTCAATTGATATCCCACACCATCAAATGCTGATCGAACCACGCCACCAGTTGTAAAATCATCTGATACATCAACTTGAAAATCACTACTTCCTGTGACTTCCCCAAGTAAAGCCCTGTAGAGTCTATCCGGCACACCATCATTATCATTGAGCAACTCTACACCGGGTGTATTCCTTCCGATAGCCTGGTAATCCGTTTGATTTGGCAGTTTAGCTAATACCTGCCAATCCTGGGAAGCAGGTGATACCACATAAATATAAATATTGTAAGAATTGGCTGCTACAAGCGAATCATTTACAATGACGAATATGTCCGGACTGTTGTCACCTAATTGCCTGTAGGACTCCACATAGTTTCCATCTACCGTACCATTGGAAGATGTCCTGTAAGACCATAAGTTATCATTTCCGGACCCATTTGAAACAATCGCATCACCAGGTGTGACATTTTCCAGGTTTGCGTTAACGAAATAAATGGGGTATTCAATTTCGGCCAGTACTTCATTTGAATACTCTGATGAACCAAATTCATTATAAGCTTTTACCCGGTAAACGTAATTTCCTGATAATACAACATTACTATCCGAATAGGTTGTTTCATCTGCTCCAACCGAATCTATTGCTACAAATCCCTGTTCATTACTATTTCTCTCAATGATAAAACCCTGCTCATTATCTGCATGATCCAACCATTCTAAGAATACAATTGTATCCAGACTAAAAATAGCCATTAATGAAGTAGGCGCCTCCGGATATATGGATGTTTTTGACAGGGCGATATTTGAATATCCCTGAACCCCGGTTGAGTTGTAAGACAACACTCTGTATTCATAGTCAATCCCAATACTGGTATTTATATCAATAAACTGAGCCGTATTTGCCTCCAAAGAGTCCAATATCACAAAATCTCCTTTGGACAATTCGCTCATCACCCTTCGTTCAAGGATGAATCCATCTTCATCTGAAGATTCATCAACCCATTGAATGAGTATACTTTCATTGCCATTGAATTCTGCTGTTACATTGGAAGCAGCAGTTGGTTGACCAGTCGCAGAGGTTGAGTATATAAGCCTCACAGATGGTATCCCATCTGCTCGGTCTTCTGCTCTATCAAGCCAATGCCTATTTTGGACACTTGGAGCGGTTGGGTTTATTCTTAAAAAGAACCACTCGCCACCTGACGCACCCTGTTGATATTGGTCTGATATAAAGGACTTCAAAAACCCAGATGAATTGGTATTGGTAAACACCACCTGTCTTACATTTTCATTCCTCTCCGGATCAATAAACCCTTCCTGAAGTAGTGCTGCATCAGACTGGTTTGCGCCTGAAAACGCTCCATCAAAATAATCATCCGGAGTTACAGTACTTGTTTGTCTGAAAGGTAATGCCCATAGATCTGCCACGATATTTCCGACCGGACGATTATTGTCTAGAAGCAATTTAAAGTTGGCCTCTTGAAGGTTAGTTATATTGAATTCAGGCAATTGAAATGGATAAACAGCAATACCTGATTGTGTCTCATTTCGTCTTCCCACCAACATCACACTTTGATGAGGGACAAAACTTATCTCATTAGTATTAATGTCCCTGACTACCCACTGATTATCTGTACTACTCTCAAGTACCTCAAAAAAAGCACCTTCCAGGGTTTGGAAATCATCTTGAGGAATCCATGATGTGATTCCATAATCACAAACGCTTTGCAACTGCCACTCATAAGTAGTGTTTGACTGGAGGCCAAACAGATGATACTCTTCATCATCAATAGAATCGGATTCAATCCATGTTGATGTTCCTCTCTCTCTATATCTTATGTTCACAAATTGAGCTACGCGGAAATCATTCCAAGAAATATCCACACTTGACATAAGAATATTGTGTGCCGAAACATTTTTCGGACCTTCACACGGCGCTTCGATCAGGGTAGTGAAATGTAATGTGTCAGACCAAGCAGTCTCAACACCTGCACCGCTTGCTCTTACCTGACATTCATAATCTTCTTGTATTTCAAGACCAGCAATAGTAAAAACTGTATCAGTAAGATTATTTACATAAAGCCATGAAGTATCTGGTTCAGACTTATAGCGTAAATCATAATTGATTGCATTGGGGGTCTGACTCCAGCTAACTTCACAATAGACATCAGATAAATCGTCAATTTTGAATCCGATCAATTCTCCTAACTCCGAATCCGGAATCTCACACGATGCGTCTGAATATTTGACAAGTATTTTTGAAGTAAATGGTGATAAGTTAATAGAACCACAATAATTACCTTCATTCTTCACATCTATGTACTTACCATCAGGTAATGTTATCGTAGAATCCTGGCCCGTTGGATTCATAAATAGTTGGAGGTTATCCTGATCGGAACCGGGCGAAAAGCTTATCGGACTATTTGATGAACTGTTAATAGCAGGACGATTAAAATCCATGTTGTAGGTATTATAGATTTCTGCATTCCCAGCGCTTCCATCAATATACCTCAGCCTTATCCTTTCACCTACAAATGGACTTATAAAATAATTACCATAGTATCTTCCAGATTCGTCAAAATCGAGTACAGACGATTCATAATTCCAAACCAAATGATCCCCCACAGTGTCCTTTGATGCAAAAATATTGTCATAAAAATGATATTGTACCTCACTGGATGCCTGATCATATAAATAAGTAAAAACTTCTGCATAGGGACCACCTAGCGCTGTATTCCCATAGAAGGTGATTTCTCCTGTATTTATATGTAGAAAGTAACAAATCGTTCCAACATTAAATACAGTGTTGTTTCTAACAATCACATCATTGGTATGATTATCTAAATAAATTCCAATTGCCCAGTCTCTGTCCTGATAACTACCATGATGATTACCAAGACAATTGGAGACAATATTTTCTTCAATGATTGTTCCAGCTGTAGTTAATCCTCCTAAATTAAAGTTGGTATAAATCCCCCCCATATCATCAATGAGTTTAAGCGCATTATTGATATAGTTTCTTCTGATTAATTGATTCTTACCCCCTGTAACTATAGCCCCTCCACCAATCTGATCAAAATTATTTCTTAGTATCTGGGCACCATCGGATTCATTATATATACAGTATAGTCCTTTTTCTTTTCCATAAGCAGGGTCCATTCCAATATTATAAAAATTGTTGTCTTGAATGGTGATATTTGTTGTCCCATTGATAACATATAAAGAGCGAATATTTACCTCTTCAAAATAACTGTTGGAGACTGAAACACCATCGCTGCCTTCAACCTGAATACCTTCCCCTCCTGCTGCTTTCAAATCAATATTTTCCAGCACCAAATTATCTGCTCCATCAACCATGATATTGATAGCATTTCCAAACCCAACCTGGATATCTGAAATAAAGATATCATCGACATTATCTACATCAATAACAATATCTTGAAACGGATATGTAAATACTGAATTATTGGGATCTGAAGCTGAATAAAGGTAAATTTTGCCATCACCTTCATCGTAAAACCATTCCCCATCAAGATCTAATGCATCAATGTGGTTGACAAAATAATAACCAGAATTACTCCGCACCCTCGTGACATCAAATCCATCACCAAGGGAAAGTGTTGTCCCACTATGTCCAACCACATCCACCCTATTAAATCGATATTCCAACACTTTGATTACCACATCTGAACCCGTCCAGTCTACAGAATTATCTAATTCATCATCGATAATCTGAGATAGTGAAGGGGAGGATTCTATTCTTAAAAACCCGCCATCTTCAGAATTATGGTTAGGGTATCGGCCTAATGGTAGTCTGTTACCATCTCGATGTAAATTATTTAGCTTAGGTGGTGCATCCGTTAAGGTTATCTCCCAAATATTCCCGGAAACAGGGATCCAACCGCCATTCAGTGAAATACCACCTGATAGCGTCGGTTTATCTCCATTGCCATATGCACCAAAAGAGACCCCCTGTGTAGAAATTGTAAGAGATCCTGTAAAAGTATTCCCTCGAAGAAATAATATTTGATCACCAGCCTGAAAATTATTCATTTCCGAATTGACTTTACTGATCGTTTGCCATGGTGATCCCTGGCTTAATCCATCATTAATATCGCTACCTGTATTGGAAACATAGTATATATCTTGAGCTAAGACAGACTTCTGTGCAAGTAAAAAACACAGAATGCTGAAAAGAAAATATCTTAATGAGTGAGTATTCATGGTCAGTTTCTTATATAACGCTTTATTGCAAAAAAGAGAGTCTTCCTAAGCAACAAAAGAGTAAAGAGTAAAAGGAATTTTGAAGTATCAATGAAAGCGGCTAAAAATTAGCCGCTTTCATCATGGTAAAATTATTCCGAACCAGGGTACCCTGGATTCTGAGTCATTTCCGCTCCCGCATTGGCATCAATAACAGATTGAGGAATTGGCCAGTACTCATTGTGATCAGCAATGGTAGTTCCCGCAGAAGGTCCTCCAGGCGCATATGGAGCAGAATTATAGGTTCTCACTCTATCTACGAGCCTTCCCATCCTGATTAGCGTTCTTAATCGTGGCTCTTCAACCAATAGTTCTCGGGCTCTTTCATCTAGAATAAAGTCTTCAGTGACATCAGCACCAGAGATAAGTGAAGCATTGGCTCGTGCTCTAACAACATTGATATCATCAGCAGCATTGTCAAGTTCTCCTTTTCTAAAATAAGCTTCTGCCCGTAACAGATAGGTTTCAGCTACTCTCATTCTACTAAAATCTTTGGCTGTGCTACCACTATTTGGACTATCAGCACGCGGATACCCACTTATTTTTTCAATCCATGGATAATATCCTCTCACAGTGTCCAACTTGATGTTGGTCAGTGTCACCCCATCATCCTCTAATATATAAAGATTATCATCTGGTCCATATCCTGTCTTGATTTCCTTACCATAGTATTCAGGATCAGCAGGATTATTGTAATAAAAGGTTCGCTTGATGTTGTGTTCAGAATTCCTCATATCATTAGGATCAAGTGCCCAGATGCCATATTTAACATAGTTTGTGGGGGAATTTACACCAATGCCCCTCACATGCTCATTGTCATCAATGTTACTTACATTGTTTGGAGTTTTGAGCTTATCATATTCGGGAGCCCAATACCTGGGACTCTGGTTTCCACTTCCACCTAGGATATACAATTCAAATTGCCAAGCCCACAACACCTCTTTATTTCCATCTGATCGGTTGATCTGACCATATGCATGAACATCTGAGAATACATCGCCAGGTTCAGAACTGGCTGGCCCAAACCTTTCTGTCATGATCTCGTAATCTCCTGCTTGTTTATCAATGACCATACTCGCAGCAGTAATTGACTGATCATAATAGGAAGCATCACCAGTTTCCATACCCAATGAAATGTAAACTTCACTCAATAGATGATAAGCAGCTGCCCTGGGGATTCGACCATCTTCTACTTCCAAATCAAGTAAACCAACTGCTGCTTCAAGATCGGCAGCAGCAAACTCTAATACTTCCTGTCTAGGTGATCTGACGAAATCAAACTTTGGCTCTTGTAACCTTTCGCTCACAATGGGAACATCTCCATAGATGTTTGTAAGAAAATTGAAGGTATAGGCTCGAAAGAACAGCGCCTCCCCTTTGAAAGATGCTCTTGCCTCGTCTGAAATATCTAACTCAGGATCATCGATGCCATCCAATACAAGATTAATTCTTACTAGCATATCCTCATACGCCCAATCCCAGTAGATGCTTGCAGCTGAATAGGTAGAATTCAGTAAGGTATAATCTGCCAAGCCACGATTGTCCGGCCTTCCCCATCGTGCGATATCGGTTCCGACGTTCATGTATTCAAAAATGGAGGAGGCAATGTTGTGCTCAAGTCGTGCAGCCTCATAAATAGCAGTTACTGCTGCATTGTATCCGTCCTCATTGACTAAAAGATTTTCCGGACTGAATCGATCCAGAGGTACTTCTTCAAGATAATCTTCTCCACAGGAAAAAAGAATTCCTGTAACCATTAAAATAATAGTCGTATATTTTATTAGATTTTTCATTGTTCGTTTCTTTAGAATTGGACTTTTAAGCCAAGTGTATAGATCTTCATTAATGGGCCATAATTACCTGGGTCTCTTGCCCCTCTACCGTATTCTGGATCCCAGCCTTGCCATTTGGTCCATGTAGCTAAATTTTTTCCACTTGCGTACACCTGTAGATCCTGAACACCAATTTTATTCGCCAGGGGTTTAGGAAAGGTATAGGTCAGGGATACATCCTGCAATCGTCCAAAGGTTCTACTCTGATAAAAACCATAACCTAGTGGGTTCCTGTAATTAATAGCCGGGTGTGTATTGATAGGATTCTCTGGTGTCCAGAATGGTACATCCAGATAGTTGGCTAAATCATAGAAATTGGTTCCCGGGTTTGCTGTCAGGTTCCTACTGTATCCTCCATCACGATAAGAAAACACCACCATAAGACTTAACCCCTTATATGAAAAAGTATTGGTTAATCCGGTGGTAAAATTTGGAAGACTATTATGTAATACTCTTCGATCCTCCGGTGTAATGACTCCATCAGGTACTCCATCGGGACCACTGATGTCCTTAAACCTGATATCACCGGCTGCCGCTCCCGGAATAGCTGAGAAATCGTCTCCTTCCTGGTAGATGCCATCAAAGACGTAGTCATAATTTGATCCAAGAGACTTACCAATAAACCAACCACTTGCGATATCATCATCTTCGACTCCATCCTCATCTATATCCACACCCGTAAGCCTAAGAATCTTATTTTTATTATGAGTGAATGCGATATCTGTTGACCAGGTGAAATCACCCAGAATCAGGTTAACCGTATTTAAACTTAATTCTACTCCTTTGTTTTCAACTTCTCCAACATTTCTGAGAAACTCATCAAATCCATTGGTATTTGGAATAGACTGCTCTAGCAATAAATCTGTCGTATGACTCACATAGAAATCTACTGATCCGTTGATTCTTTGAGATAACAAAGAAAAGTCTACAGCAAAGTTTGTACTGGCAGTTGTCTCCCATCCCAGATTAGGGTTGGCCATAGAGGTGATTACCTGTGCAATTGCAGAATTAGGACCAAACACATAGTATGTAGGATCATCATCGATATTGCTCAATGATGAATAGCGACCAATTCCTCTGTTTCCATTTTTACCCCATGATAACCTGACTTTTAAGTTGTTGATAAAGGGAACACTCTGGATAAAGCTTTCCTCAATCATATTCCAGCTCAAACCCACCGCTGGGAAAACTCCAAATTTGTTTCCTGCACCAAAAGCAGAATAACCATCTCGTCGAATACTGGCATCTAAAATGTACTTTCCATCATATATGTAGCCAATTCTTCCCATTGATGATATTTGTTGATCCTGTCCTGCCCCCGTATCAATGGTGTAATTTTCTCCTAATTCCAGGGCATTCCACCCCAAAGCATCATTAAAGATATTACGTGCTCGCAAAAATGAAAATTCATCTTTGGACTCATAAATCCCATACATTAAGGTGGCATTTAAACTGTGTACGCCAAATTCTCTTGAAAATTTGACAATGTTTTCCAGGGTCAGATTTCTACTTTCTGAATACCTCTTTTGACCACTGCCCTGACTCGTGAAACCATCCCTATCATATGATGGGTCATATTGAAAATCATGGTAATTATTTTGTGTATACCCTACATTCAACCGGTAACTCAATCCTTTCAGAGGTAACAGAACATCTGCATAGGTATTAACAAATAATATTTTCCTTTTCCTGTCAATATCATTCAACTCAGTATCTATAATCGGACTTCCACCCAAACTCTGATCAGCTGGCTGAACTCTGGGAACCCCATCATCATAATAAAGACTTGCAAATGGGCTCAGGTAAGAAGTACTCAACAAGTTCGCTCTAAACCCTCCATCATCCCTCACAGAATAGCCAGAATTCAGACCTATACTGATCCAGTCTGTCGCTTGTACATCAAGATTTAGTCGACCTGATATCCGACTAAAAACATCGCCTGCTACTGGTGATTTTGAATTTAAATACGAGCCAGATATTAAATAATTGATATCTCCGGTCCTTCCTGAAACACTTAATTCCCCATTATAAATAGGTGCATCCTGACGAATTGCTTCAAAAGGATCAATTGATCTTCCGGCATCAATATTTTCCTGCTCAATAGGTTGAAAAGGTAGAGGACCTCCGTCTGCTTCTTCTGCAGCTAATCGATTGGCCAGGTATTTTTCAGCATCTAAATATTGCGGAATATGCGCATAATCCGCAAACCCATAATATGAATTGAAGCTAAAATTAGGCTTTTCAGTAGTTCCTTTTTTTGTCGTAATCTCAATGACTCCATTGGCCGCCAGCGATCCGTAAATAGCTGTAGAACTAGCATCTTTTAGGATATCTATGGATTCAATGTCTCCGGGGTTAATATCAGAAAGGCTACCACCACGATAGATGACTCCATCCAAAACAATCAGTGGATCATTGCTCGCAGTAATTGAGTTGATACCTCTAATCCTGATAATCGGATCAGATCCGGGTCTACCAGTGTCAGTCACTGTAACACCTGCAATCGTCCCTCTCATACTTTGTGCGACATTGATATTAGGTAAAGCCCTTGTCCTATCCATATCGACAGAAGCTATGGCTCCAGTCAGGTCTTTTCGTTTAGCTGTTCCATAACCTATTACAACTACTTCCTCCAGGCTTTCCAAATCCAACGCCATCTGAATATTTATGACTGATTGATTGTTTACCGGAATGGTGCTGGTCTGATACCCTACAAAGGAGACTATCAATGAACCTTCCTCAGAACAGGTTAGTTGAAAATTCCCCTCAATATCTGTCGTCGTACCATTGGTTGTCCCTTCCTCAAGAATAGTGGCTCCTGGGAGAGGTTCACCATTCTCATCTGTAACTTTTCCACTTACCTTTAGCTGGTCAATTACATATTGCGCTCTTTTTCTCTTCTTCGGATCCTCAATCTTTCCAACTGAAATAGTCTCGTTTATTCTCTTGAAATAGAGGCCGGAATTAGAAGATAAATGTTCCAGAAAATCATAAAGGATCCATTGATTTGACTCAATATCAACCTCTAATTCTTTCCAGTTTTCCTCGGTGAGAAAGGCCATTTTGAATTCACTAGAAGATTCTATGACCTTAAAAAGTTCTTTCATTGAATAAGAACCCTTGTCAACTTTGAAGGTAATCTCCTTCAAACTTTTTCGTTGTGCATCAGTAACAGTACCAAACACCATGGTCATCGAATAAATAAAGACAACAAAATAAATGGCTGTTTTAGACATTACAGTACACAGTTTTCGTAGATTTGTATCCATATTATTGTTTTTGATTTAGTTCAGAAACTATGAAGAGCTGATTGTGCTTCCCCAAGTCGTATCAGCTCTTTTTTTTACTTTTTTGAAATATTTACCTGTTTTTCATGTATTTGAAATTTGAATGAATATAAATGTGCAAGACTTTCCATCACGACTTCCAGTGTAGGATTAATGAATGTACCATTATAAGTCTCATCAAAATTGATTTGCTCATCTACAATGAATGTTACTCCATACCAATCGTTCAGATCTTTAAGAACATCTGAAAAAGTGTCTTCTTTAAAGACCAGAAGATTATCTTTCCAACCCAAAATTTCCTCGGAATCATAGTTGGATAATTCTAATAGTGGTTTCCCCTCCTTATAGAGCACCATCTCTCCGGGAACAAGATCTCTATGGATCTGAAAATCACTTGTCTTTGCTGAGACCAATACTTTTCCCGTAGCAACAGCAACACTGATTTCATTGGTTGATGAGGTGTTTACATTGAACGAAGTACCCAAAACACTGACCTCAACATCTCCAGCTTCAACAATGAAAGGCATTTCAGACTTTGTCACCTCAAAGAAGGCCTCTCCTTCAATGTAGACTCTTCTTTCACTTTGGAATACCTCAGGACTTCTCAACCTACTACCTGAATTTAGTTTTACTTTAGATCCGTCAGGTAATGACACTGTAAGTTTTTGTCCCTGAGGGCTCACCTTCTCAACAAAATTGATTGCTGCTATTTCTTTATCAGGGATCAAATAATCTATATTATAAAAGATGGCCCATCCCAGTGTTAATATCAAGAAGATAGAT
>MDTD01138518.1_pt1 | contig 19984 bp, 21 predicted proteins | sample 811221 | NCBI WGS metagenome assembly MDTD01 (sample SAMN05326646, study PRJNA326480) | marine metagenome | isolation source: seawater | place: Pacific Ocean: South West | collected 2011
GGTGATTTATACTTATTCATAAATGTTCATTCTCATGACTTATTCAAAAGATCCGATGAAAACTTATTTTTTGAATGTCCAATTTCTATTGCGGATGCAGCCCTTGGAACATCTATAGAAATTCCAACAATTGATGGGGGAAAAGCTAAAATTAAAATTCCAGCAGGAACTCAAAGTGGTAAACAATTTAGGTTAAGAGGAAAGGGGATGCCATACATGAGAGGTAATGATTTTGGAGACCTTTATGTACAAGTAAACACTGAAGTTCCAATATCCTTAAATAAGGAACAAAAAGATTTACTTGAAAAATTTAGAGAAATAGAAAACGAAAAATCTAATCCAAGTATAAAAAAATTCTTTCAAAAAGCTAAAAGCTTTTGGAAAAATTGATGAAACAAAAGTTTCCACATCCAACTAAAAAAAACGAACAATTTGAATTTTTAGATGGTAAATTCTGTAATATATCTAATAGTTCTGAAAAAATAAAAGTTTTAGAATACTCAGATAATCTAGAAGGATGGTCTGAAGACCATACAGAAATGATTGATCATGAAATTGGATCCAATCATCCTATAGATGTTTCATCACGAAATTTGTGTAATTTTTTTTTAAAAAAATTTAATAAATTTAAAAGGAATGTAATTTTAGAAATTGGCTGCTCTAGTGGAAATTTAATAAACGAAATAAACTCAAGTAGTAATAATTATTATATAGGATCAGATGTTTTAAAAAAATCTGTTAGAAAAATTGCAGAAAAGCACGAAAATACTCCATTTGTAATATTTGATATTTTAAAGAATCCATTTCCAGAAAATTTTTGTAATACTGTTATTATGTTAAATGTTTTGGAACATATCGGAAATGATGTAGAAGCTCTAAATGAAGCTAATAAACTTTTGTGCGATAATGGCTTACTAATTTTAGAAGTTCCTGCTGGTAAATTTTTATATGATGAATATGACAAGCAACTGCTACATTTTAGGAGATACGAAATGTTAGATTTAATAAAAAAAATTGAAAATGCTGGTTTTGAAATTGAAGGAAAGACGCATTTGGGTTTTTTTATTTTTCCTATTTTTATATTGGTAAAATTATTTAATAAGATCTTTAGAAGTAAAAATATAATTTCTAAACAAGCAAATTTGTCAAATAATACAATTGTTAAACTACTTTTTTTTATTGAAAGTAAATTAAGAGAATTTAGCTTACCATTTGGAATTAGATGCTTTGTTTGTGCTAGAAAAAAATAACTACAAAATAATTGTGATTTTTTTTTTCTAAATGATAATATCTATAATCGATATTTGATGAGTAAAATTAATTTAGCTATTACTGGATGTATGGGAAGAATGGGTCAAGAGTTGATTAAATCTGCTCTTAAAGATAAATCAATAAAATTAGTTTCTCTTACAGAAAATTTCTCTATAAATAAAAAAATTGGTGGAGTTAAACCTGTATTAAATTCTGAAAGAGCTTTTAGCGCAGCAAATGTTATAATAGATTTCACTATACCAGAATGTACATTCGAAGTTTTAAAAATAGCTGTAAAACTAAAAAAAAAAATAGTAATTGGCACAACAGGTTTTTCAAAAAAAGAAGAGGATTTGATAAAGAAGTTTTCTAAAAAAATTCCAATCTTAAAAGCAGGAAATATGAGCCTTGGTGTTAATTTACTAATGTACCTAACCGAAATTACATCAGCATCGCTAGGAAATAATTACATGAGTAAAGTCTTTGAAATACATCACAAACATAAAAAAGATTATCCTTCGGGAACGGCTTTAATGCTTGGAAAAGGAATTGCCGCAGGAAAAAATAAAGACTTTTATAAAATTATAGGAAAAAAATATTTAAACAAAAAAAATTTTCCTTATGGAAAAAAAATTAATTTTAATTCAATAAGAAAAGGTGAAATTATTGGTGAACACGAAGTTACTTTTTCAAGTGGAAAAGAGATAATTACATTGAACCATGAAGCTTTTGACAGAGCTCTATATTCAGATGGGGCAATAACCGCTGCCAAATGGTTAATTAATAAAAAGCCAGGTCTCTATTCAATGAGAAGTCTTCTAAATTTTAAATAATGAATGAAGTTCAAAGGGCTAAAATAGTATTAAAAATACTTAATAAAACTTATCCAAAAACACCCATACCATTAAAACATAAAAATATATTTACACTTTTAATTTCTGTTCTTCTTTCGGCTCAATGCACAGACGTAAATGTTAATAATGTAACAAAAAATATTTATCCAAAATATAATAAACCAAAACATTTCGTTAAGCTTGGAAGAAAGAGGATAGAAAAATTAATAAGAAGTATAGGTATTTTCAGAATTAAAGCTAAAAGTGTTTACAATCTTTCAAAAACTTTAGTTGAAAAATATAATGGTAAAGTTCCTAAGACTTTTGAAGAATTAGAAGAGTTGCCCGGAGTTGGACACAAAACAGCAAGTGTGGTTATGTCTCAAGGTTTTGGATACCCTGCATTTCCAATAGATACACACATACATAGACTTGCTCAACGGTGGGGTTTAAGCAATGGGAAAAATGTTATTCAAACAGAAAAAGATTTAAAACGTTTATTCCCAGAAAAATATTGGAATAAACTTCACCTTCAAATAATTTATTATGGGAGGGAATATTGCAAAGCTAGAGAGTGTTTTGGTATCTCTTGTAAAATATGTACATCTTGTTATCCTAAAAGAAAAAAACCGATAAAAACAAAGAAAGCTTAAAATGAAAATCTTAGGAATTGGAAATGCTATTGTGGATGTAATCTGCAAAGTTCAGGAAGAATTTATTTCTCAGAATAATTTAACAAAAGGTACAATGAAGCTTATATTTGATGAAACGGAATTTAAATCACTTTTATCAAATCTAAAAATTGAGAGAACGATATCTGGTGGATCAGTGGCAAATTCTATAGTTGGTCTATCACAATTGGGTAACCAAGTTGGTTTTATTGGAAAAATTAGTGACGATAAACTGGGAGGTAAATACGAAGAGGGCTTAAAATCTGAAAATGTGGAATATTTTTATCACAAGAAAAAAGAGAATTTACCAACAGGTACTTGTTTAATTTTGGTTACTCCAGACTCAGAAAGAACAATGTGTACATTCTTGGGGACCGCAGGAAAAATTAATGAAAATGATGTTGAGGCCAACGTTGTAAAAAAATCAAGCATGATATTTCTTGAAGGTTATCTGTGGGATGAGGGTGAGCCTAAAAGAGCATTTGAAAAGGCCATTAAGAATGCAAATAAAGTTGCTATGTCTTTATCTGATCAATTTTGTGTAGATAGACATAAGCCACATTTTTTAGAATTAGTTAAAAATAAACTTGATATTACTTTTGCAAATGAACAGGAAATCATGTCGTTAATTAATGCAAAAAACTTTGAAGAAATTGTTGAATTTGGAAAAAATCTTAAAAAACTTTTAGTTATAACTCGTGGAGAAAAAGGAGCCATTTCTATTTTGGGCAATGAAGTTACAGAAAACGATATTGAAAAAAATTTAAATATTAAAGATCTAACAGGCGCTGGCGATTTATTTGCTGCAGGTTTCTTGCATGGGTATTTAAATAATTTGACGCAAATGGAATGTCTTAATAAAGGACGAGAAATGTCATCAAAGGTAATTCAACAGATTGGTGCTAGACTTTAGTATTTTTTCTAGTGTAGCTACCTTTTCCTTTTTTTGGTTTAGCTATTCTAGTTTTATATTTACTAGTAAAAAGCTCTTTAGCATAAATATTCTTTTTTTTACGCATTGATTTTATATCCACCTTTCATACTTGAAATTAATTTTTTATCTTTAAATTTTTTTTCAATTTTTTTTCTTAATCTGTATATATGAGTTTCAACTGTATGGGTCTCTAGTTTAGACTTGTGATCCCAAACTTCTTTTTGTAACTCAATTATTGGAATTGGTTGTTTTGATTTGGCTAAAAAAATAATAATTTCTGTTTCTTTTTCAGTTAATGAGATTTTTTCCTCATTTCTATTCATAACTCTTGAATTTAAATTAATAAAATAATTTCCAATTTTAATACTATTTTGTTGGTTAAATTTATTTTTTAAAAAATTAATATTTACTATTTCTATTAACTTTACGATATCTATGGGAAATTCCTTTATTTTTATTTGATTATTTAAATTAAGCTTATTATTGCCTGATATAATTGTGTAGTTTTTCCCTAATAGTAATTCGTCAATATCTTCATTATTTGCTAATTTTAATTTAAAATTAAAATTTTTCTCCAACTCTATTAAAATATTAAATAATGCGTCAAACTCGTATATTATTAATGTTTGTTGATCAGACATAATATTACAATATGACAATTATAGTAAAAAATAAAGACACTCTTATATATGACGATTTTGAGTTTAGATGTTGTGTAGGAAAAAAAGGATTTGTTAAAAGAAAAATTGAAGGAGATAAAAAAACACCGATAGGAATTTTTTCCTTAGGCAGTATATATTACAGGAAAGATAAAAAACATAAACCTGTATCCAAATTAAAATCTATAAGTATAAAAAAAAATATGGGTTGGTGTAATGACGAAAGGTCAAAAAAAAAATATAATACTTTAATAAATACAAATTTAAAGTTTAAACACGAAAAGCTTTTTAGAAGAGATTATAAATACGACTATTTAATCCCAATAAAACATAATTGGTATAATAAAAAAATTGGATGTGGAAGTGCTATATTTATTCATCTTACTAAAGATTTTAAACCGACGGCTGGTTGTATTGGTCTTTTAGAAAAAGATCTTCTAATATTATTAAAACTGATAAAAAAAAATACTAAATTAAAAATTCTTTAACTTCTTTCGCCAAATATATTAGAACCTATTCTCAAATAAGTGGATCCATATTTTATTGCATTTAAGTAATCAGCTGACATACCCATGCTTAATTGCTTAAGACCAAGTTTATCATTTAATTCTCTCATTTTCTTAAAATACTTTTCACTATTTTCATTAAATGGAGGTATGCACATCAATCCTAAAATATTTAGTTTAAGACTTTTGCAGTAATTGTAAAAATCAGAAAGTTGATTTTCTGAAATACCAGACTTTTGTTCTTCTTTTCCGATATTTACTTGTATAAAAAAATTTTTTTCTAGTTTCTGCTCTTTTTGCTGTAGAAAGATTTTATCTGCAAGTTTTTTACTGTCTAATGAATGAATATAGTCAAAAATCTTTAATGCATTTTTTACTTTATTTGATTGTAAACGCCCTATTAAATGTAATTTAATATTATTATTTTTTTTTTTTATATCTGTCCACTTTTCTATAGCTTCTTGAACTTTGTTTTCTCCATAATTTAGATGACCATATTCGATAAGTGGAATTATATGATCTATTTTAAAAGTTTTTGAAACTGCTATTACTTTTGGGGATATAGATGCTTTATTTTCGGTAAGTAAATTTGACTTAACATTTTGATTAATTTTAAGTAAGTTTTTTATTGTATAATGCATTATAATTTTCCAAATAAGTTTTACTTTATAAATACTTTTCACAAACATAATATTGATAAATTAGATCCAAATACAGGTGTAATTTATCGGAATTACAATAAAAAAATAGCAATAAATGAAATTGTAGAAACAAAAACTTACTGCAAAAATAAAAAAATAAAATTTTTCTTGTCTAATAATTTTAGATTAGCTGTAAAATTAGGATTGGATGGAGCTTATTTACCAGCTTTTAATAAAGATTTTCACCATCTAACCTATAAAATCAAACCCTATTTTATAGTTCTTGGATCAGCGCATAATATTAAAGAAATTCGATTAAAAGAAAAACAAAATGTGGATTATATTTTTATTTCTTCAATATTTAAGAAAAATAAAAATTACTTAGGACTTTATAGATTTAAAACTCTAAAAAAATTAACGAATAGAAAAGTTATAGCTCTCGGTGGAATTTCGATTAATAACAAAAAAAAAATTAAATTGCTTAATTGTAATGGGTTTAGCGGAATTTCTTATTTCGAATAAAAAAAAGGCCCCGTATGGGGCCTTTCTTTAAATTATACTATGATAACTTAGAATGAGAATGAAAATTGTACTTCGTATCCATTTCTATCATTAGTTGCTGTATTAGCAATGTTATCTACACTGTGGTATGATCCACCAATACTCATTGATCCCATAGTGTATGAAATACCAACTGCTGATGCTTCTTGATCATCACCTGTATTGTATTCTGTCTCATGCTGACCATAAGAAACAGTTAGATCATCATTTATTTGATATGAAATACCAAAACCAGTTGTATCTCTATCATTAGTTGCACCATTTTCTTCATCAAACTCTGAAGATTGTACACCAATGGTGAAACCATTCATTGCATATGTAGCAAACGCTGTGTTCTCAGCTGACTCTGTTACTGTATCATGCACTGTACCTGCTGCATAACCAACTCTTAAACCATCAATTCCAGTATACTCAATTGCGAAGTCATTGTATGACTCAACTGAATTACCAGCTTCTGCGTTATGATATGCAAGTGCTATTGATATGCCAGAATCATGGCTGTAACTGTATGTGAACATGTCTTCTTCAGCATCACCATTTACAACAGCTGCAGAAGCACCTGTTACAACAGCCCATGGCTCTTCATAAGCAGCAGGCATTACGTCATCACGTGCGCTTAATGCAGATGAACCACCGTGGCCAGCGAATACTAAAGTACCGTTGTCACCTAGATCAAATGTAATTGATCTGTCATCCATTACTTGAGATGAACCGACAGTGTCGGATTCCTGTGCAGCACCATCTAATTCTAGTGATAATGTTACACCAATGTCATTTACATCACCTGAAGCAGAGAAAGTAACACCGTCAGTCATTGACCATCCGTTACCAGTGTTTGTATTGTTATCTCCACCACCAAAAGTAATTGTAGCTCCTCCTGTAACGGCCATATCTGCAGCGTTTACAGAACTAGCAACTAGAGCACCAGCTAATGCTGTAAGCCCTACTTTTTTTAGCTTGTTCATATTAAATACTCCTTTGTTTATGTTAATATTAATATTAAACATTGTGTTTCTAACAAAAAAGACCGTAAATTCTCAGTTTTTGATATTTCTACACTAATAAAATTCTTAAGTGTTGCATTTTTACATCATATAAAAGATCAATAAAATAAGCAGTTCTAGGATAAATTTATATTATATATAAAAATATTAGTTAATAATCAAAAATATGATTTTACAAAACCTTATTAAATACACTCTTATTTTTAGCTTAAGTTTAATACTTCTTTCATCTTGTAAAAATGCAGGTGATGCAAGAAAAATTCCACCAAACGCAAAAGACAGAGTTCAAAAAAATATAGAAGAAGGTAGAGGGTTTAGGCTTATGAAGAGCATAGGTGGAAAAAAATCAGGAGAGTTTGATTTTGCTAGTTCTAACGAACTTTGGAGAGCTTCTCTAGATACTTTGGATTTTATGCCTTTGGCACTTGCAAATTATAGTGGGGGTATAATAGTCACTGATTGGTATAGTGATGGGAGTTCAAATGATGAAGCTGTTAAAATTTCTATCAGGTTTTTGAGTAATGAAATAAGGGCAGATGCAGTTGCGGTAAAAGTTTTTTATAAGAACTGCTCGATGCAAAGCAACTGTAAAGTATCAGATAAGTCTGATGAATTATCAGCAGAATTAACAAAACGAATATTAACTAAAGCAGCACTCTATGAAAAAACTTCTAAATCAAAAAAAAAGTCAAAGTATATTAACAAAAAACTAGAAGATTAAATTAATATTTCATTACTGTGGAAAGATATAATTTTAAACAAGTTGAGAATAAGTGGCAAAATTTTTGGGATAGTTCAAATTCTTTTAAAACGAAATTAGATAAAGGAAAAAAAAAATTTTATTGCCTTGAAATGTTTCCATATCCATCAGGAAAGATACATATGGGTCATGTCAGAAATTATACAATTGGAGATGTACTTTCGAGATATAAAGCATTGCAAGGCTACAACGTTTTACACCCGATGGGCTGGGATGCATTTGGTATGCCAGCAGAGAATGCTGCAAGGGACAATAAATTAGATCCAAAAGATTGGACAAATAAAAATATTAAAACCATGAAAAATCAGCTTAAGAAGCTTGGTTTGTCCATTGACTGGGATAGGGAAATATCTACATGTTCTGAAGAATATTATAAACACCAACAAATGTTTTTTTTGGAACTCTTAGATAAAAAATTGGTTTACAGAAAGGAAAATTATGTCAATTGGGACCCGGTTGATGAAACAGTTCTTGCAAATGAACAAGTAATTGATGGAAGAGGTTGGAGATCCGGTGCTTTGGTCGAGAGAAAAAAATTAAGCCAATGGTTTTTTAATATATCAAAATTTTCTCAAGATCTTTTAGACGGTTTAGACGGATTAGAGAACTGGCCTAATAAAGTAAAGACTATGCAAAAAAATTGGATAGGAAAGTCACTTGGTTGTGAAGTAGATTTTAGTATAGAGGGGAATCCAGCTATAGAAAAAATTAAATGCTTTACAACAAGACCTGATACATTATTTGGTTTTTCTTTTCTTGCAGTATCAGTAGATCATGAAATTTCAAAATTATACAAAAACAATCAAGAATTTATAAAATTCAAAGATGAATGCTCAAAAACGGGTACTACAGAGGAAGCTATTGCTGTTGGAGAAAAAATTGGCTTTAAAACTAATCTCGAGGCAATAAATCCATTTAATCCCAATCAAAGAGTGCCTGTCTATTTCGCTAATTTTGTTCTTATGGATTATGGATTTGGAGCAGTTTTTGGATGTCCGGCCCATGATCAAAGAGATTTCGATTTTGCAAAAAAATATAATCTTGATATTAAAACAGTTGTAAAGCCGCTAGATGAAGATTTTAATTTTAAGGTAAAATCTGAAGCTTATGCAGGTCCAGGTACATTAATTAATTCTGAGTTTCTTAATGGACTACAAGCACCAGATTCGTCAATTAATGAGGCTATAAAAATTTTGGAAGCAAGAAAATTAGGGAAAAAAAAAATAAATTATAGATTAAAAGATTGGGGAGTATCAAGACAAAGATACTGGGGATGTCCAATACCTATCGTTTACGATCAAAACGGTAACGTACATCCAGTCCCTAAAAAAATGTTACCAGTAAAATTACCAGAAAATATTGAATTAAACGTTAAAGGTAATCCTTTAGATAGCAAGGAAAACTGGAAAAAAGTGTTTATAGATGGAAAAGAATTTATTAGAGAAACAGATACTTTGGATACTTTCGTATGTTCTTCTTGGTATTATTTACGATTTTGTTCGCCTAAAGAAAAGTCTTATGGTTTCAGCAAAGAAGATATTGATTATTGGATGCCAGTTGATCAATATATCGGAGGAGTTGAACATGCAATTTTACACTTACTTTATTCAAGATTTTTTATGAGAGCCATAAATTATGAAAACAATAACTTCAACATAAAGGAACCTTTTAAAAGTTTATTTACACAAGGAATGGTATGTCATGAAACTTATAAGGATAAAAATAATAATTGGTTAAGCCCTGATCAAGTCGAAAAGATAAACAACAAATATTTCAAAAAAGACAATTTAAATGAAGAAGTAAAAGTAGGACCTTCTGAATCAATGTCGAAATCAAAAAAAAATGTAATTGATCCAGAATTTATTATTGAAAACTATGGAGCTGACTCAGTGCGATTGTTTATTTTATCAGACAGCCCGCCGGAGAAAGATGTTCAATGGTCCGAGCAAGGAATGGTGTCATCCTACAAATTTATTCAAAAATTATGGGTTTTACATTGTGAAATAAAATCAAAAATTTTAAATGAAGATAAAGTAAAAGATGATACTAAAATTGAGGAATTTTCAAATTTAACAATATCAAAAATAACATACAATTTAGAAAAATTTAATTATAATGTGATAATAGCAAATCTTTATGAAACATATAATTATTTAGTAAGTTATATAAAGAAAAACAAAAATATTAAAAATTTAAAAGAAAACTATAAAAAAATTCTAATATGTTTTTCACCGGTTATTCCTCACTTTTCTAACGAGTGTTTATATGATCTTAACATTAAAGATGTAATTAAATGGCCAGAGTATGACTTATCTTTTTTGAAAAACGAATTAGTTAATATTGTTATACAAATTAACGGAAAAAAAAGATCTTTGCTGAAAGCTAAAAAAGGAACTAAAGAAAGAGATCTTTTAGAAATTGTTAAAAAAGATAAGATTGCTAATAAATATTTGGATAATAATCAGATAAATAAAATTATATTTATTCCAGATAAATTAATGAATATTTTGACAAATGAATAAAATAATTTCAACTTTGACTATTCTTTTTTTAATAATGAGTTGCTCCTATGAACCAATATTATCCAATAAAAAAGAAAATTTTCGTTTCAATATTATTACAATGGAAGGTGATAATACTATTAATGAAATAATTAAAAGAAATTTAATGGATAAAAAATCAGGGAATAAAGTATATAATATTCATTTATCTAGTATAAAAAATAAAGATATAGTTTCTTTAAATGAAAAAAGTGACCCAACAAGTTTTAAGTTAGAAGTTGTTGCTGATTATAAGGTCACAGAAAATAATGTTATTATTTTAAAAAATAAAATTTCAAAGGAAGTCAGATACAATAATATCAATGATAAGTTTGAACTATCTAAATATGAGGATAGTATTTTAAAAAATTTGTCTGAAATAATTTCATCAGAAGTAATTTTATCAATTAGAGCTTATAAATAATGATTATAAAAGGTTTTGAAATTAATAAGATTAATCTTGATGATTACAAATTATATTTATTTTATGGAAAAAATGAGGGATTGAAAAATGAATTAATTCATAAATATTTTACGAAAGATTTAAAAGGTTCGATAATAAAATATGATGAAAAAGAATTTTTAAATAATCAAGAAATTATTTTAGGACAGATGATGAACAGATCATTATTTGAAAATGAAAAATTAATAATAATATCAAGAGTAAGTGATAAAACTACAAATGTAATAAATGAGATTTTAGATAAAGACATTGGAGACATAAAAATAATACTTAAAAGTGGAATACTAGAAAAGCGATCAAAATTAAGAGTTTTATTCGAGAAGAACAAATCTTTAATCAGCATACCTTTTTATGAAGAAAATTCATCTAGTTTAGCATCTCTGGTGATAAACTTTTTAAATAAAAATAAAATTAAAGTATCAAGAGAAGCAATCAACTTATTGGTAAATAGAGCTCGTGGAGATAGAGATAATATCACAAATGAGCTAAGAAAAATTAAAAATTATTCAACCACAAATAAAAATATTACATTTGAAAATATTCAAAAACTTACAAATTTAGCTGAAAATTATGAAGTTGGTGAACTTGTAGATGGTTATTTGTCTAAAAATACAAAAAAAGTAAGCAAAATTCTTAATGAAAATAATTATTCTTATGAAGATTGTGTTTTAATATTAAGAACAATTTTGGCTAAATCTAAAAGATTATTAAGTATTCTTGAGCAATATAATGAAAATAAAAACTTAGATGAAATTATTGCAAATACTAAACCTCCTATATTTTGGAAGGAAATAGAAAGTATAAAAATTCAAGTAAATTCATGGAAATTGAAGGATTTAAAAAGCAAAATGTATGCATTGAGTGAAATTGAAATTTTAGTAAAATCAAATTCTCAAAATTCAATTAATTTAGTTTCTGATTATATTATTAATTATTAATAGTTACTTTTTATAATATTAATTAGTCTATCAAGCTGATCGATCCCTTTATATTCAAAAACCATTGTACCTGTATTATTTTTTTTATTGTTCAAATATACCCGCATCCCTAATTTATCAGTTAGCTCCTTTTCTGTTGCTGTAGTATTTGGATCCTTTAGATTTATAGTTTTTCTTCTACCATTTTTTAATAATCTTACTAAATTTTCTGTTTGCCTGACTGATAAATTTTTTTTGATTATTTTTTCAGCTAACAAAAGAGCATTATCTAAACCTATTAATATTTTTGCATGACCATGCGAAATTTTCTCTTGTCTGACCATATTAATCAATTTTTCAGGTAGAGAGAGTATTCGTAAATAATTGGAAATATGAGACCTGCTTTTGCCGATAAATTGAGAAACTTTTTCTTGATCATAATTAAAATTTTCTATTAAATTTCTATAACTCTCAGCTTCCTCTATTGGATTTAAATCTTTTCTTTGGACATTTTCGATAATAGCTAGCTCTAGCGATTTTAAATTATCAGCCTCAATAATAACTACTGGAACTTCATGCAAGCCTGCGGACTGAGCTGCCTGCCATCTTCTTTCCCCAGCAATTAATTCAAATTTATCTTCTAGGTTGTCTGATTTTCTAACTATCAGTGGTTGGATTATTCCTCTTTCTTTTATTGATTTTGTTAATTCCTCTAAATCAACCTTATCGAATATTTTTCTTGGCTGATTTTTGTTTGGAACTATAGAACTAATAGAAATTTTTTGATTTGATGTTTTTTCGGCACTATCACCTATTAAGGACGAAAGGCCTCTTCCAAGACCTTTCTTGCTTTTGAAAGGATTTATCATGCTGCACTCTCCACTTTATTGTCTTGCTCTAAAAATTCTTCAGTGAATTCAAAATAAGCCTTACTACCTGGGCATATCTTATCATATAGTAAGACCGGGACCCCATGCGACGGGGCTTCTGATAATCCAACATTTCTTGGTATAGCAGTTGTGTAAACTTTATCTTTAAAATAGTTTCTTGCTTCCAGTTCAACTTGTCCAGAGAGTTTATTTCTTTTATCGAACATGGTAAGAAGGATACCTCTTATCTCTAAGGATGGGTTCAAATTCGATTTTATTCTCTCAATCGTTTTCATAAGTTGTGTAAGTCCTTCCAAAGCAAAAAATTCTGTTTGAAGAGGCACAACTAATGCATCTGAGGCTACGAGTGCCATAATTGTGAGTAAGCTTAGTGATGGTGGACAATCTATTAGAATATAGTCATAAGGTGCTCTAGAATTATTTAAAATAGCGCCTAATTCGTCCTTTAATTTAAAGGCTCTCCGGCTATCTCCTGCTGTTTCAACCTCAAGACCAGACAAATCTACATTTGAGGTAACTAAATTTAGATTTGTAAAGTTGGTTGACTGTATAACCTCTGAAACTTTCTTATTTCCATTTAGAACACTGTAAATTGTGTTATCAGAATTTGCAGTATTTAATAATCCAAGACCTGTTGTGGCATTTCCCTGGGGGTCAAGGTCAATTACTAAAATTTTTTTCCCTTTCATAGATAATCCTGCTGCTAGATTAATGACAGTTGTAGTCTTTCCCACTCCTCCCTTCTGGTTTATGACTGAAATTATTTTTATATTCATTTTTCTTATTAAATTTTTATTTTTTGTATTGATTTTTTATATTTTAAAAATTTTTTAGTCAGAAATAAACTTTTTAATTGGAAGCAATTTATCCTATACATTTTTTTTTCTTAAATTTGAAATTTTTACAATTATAGACTCTTGACTAGTTAAACTTTTTTTTTCCTCATAATCAAATTTCCAAGATTTGAGTGCTTCATTTAAAATATTTTTGCCACTCTTTCCTAAAAATAAAATTATATACTTAAAATTATTAAAATTATTTTGTGCAATTTGAAAAATTATCGGCAAGGGTTTAAATGCACGAGAAATAATTACATCTGTATATAAATTTTTTTCGTCAAAAATATTTTTTTGACGAATTTCTGAATTCAAATTAAATTTTTTAATCATTTCTTTTAAGAAAATACTTTTGTGGTAACTTTTTTCGTAGAAAATTAGCTTAAATGCTTGCTTTTTTGGTTTCATTAAAATGCTTAAAACTATACCAGGTAATCCAGCGCCAGAACCAATATCAGTACATATTTGAATATCATTTTTGTCAATAAATTCAACTGTTTGTGCACTGTCTTCAATATGCCTTTGTTTTATTGACTTTTCTGTTGCTTTGCTAATTAAGTTTATTTCATTGTTTTTTTTTATTATAGCTTTCGAATAGTCTTCAAGATCCTTCAATGTTTCACGTGAAACATCTAAACCTATAATTTTATCAATTTTATAAATTTTCGAATCAATCAAGCTATATGCTTAATAGACTTTCTTTTGACATGAGACAACAAAATATAAACTGCAGCCGGAGTAATACCATCAATTCGCAATGCTTGCCCCATTGTTTTTGGCTTAATTTTCTTAAATTTAGATTTTACCTCTTTAGATAACCCTGAAAAGCTGTCATAATCTAGATTTTCAGGAATCAATAAATTTTCATCCCTTTTAAATGCTAATATATCAGCTTTTTGTTTCTTCAAATAACCTTTATAATGTGAGTTTATTTCCAATTGTTCATCTATTTCACGAGAAACATTGATGATTTCTGGCCATATTTCTCTAATTTTATTCATATTTACAGATTTTTGTGCTAATATTTGATTTGCAGATCGACTAACACCGTCTTTTGCGATATTAACTCCATATTTAGATATTTTTGATGGTGTAATCATCAATTTATCCATTTTAGACTGTATTTTTAATAATTGGGAATATTTTTCTTCATATACCCGTTCTCTTTCATCCGAAACTAATCCTATATCTATACCTTTTTTGGTTAACCTTATGTCTGCATTATCTGACCTAAGAGATAATCTGTACTCTGCTCTTGATGTAAACATCCTATACGGTTCAGCAACACCTTTGGTAACAAGATCATCTATCATAACTCCAATATAGGCTTCTGATCGATCTAAAATAAAAGGTTCTTTTTTTTTAAAAGCTAAGGCTGCATTTATTCCAGCTATTAGTCCCTGAGCTGCAGCCTCTTCATATCCAGTTGTTCCATTAATCTGACCGGCTAGATAAAGATTTTTTATTTTTTTTGTCTCTAAAGTTAAAAAAAGCTCCCTAGGATCAACAAAATCATATTCAATGGCGTATCCTGGTCTCAAAATCTTTACATGCTCTAAACCCTTGATTTTACTACATATTTCTTGCTGAATTACTTCAGGTAATGAGGTTGATATTCCATTTGGATAAATTGTGTGATCATTTAATCCTTCTGGTTCTAAAAAAATTTGATGTCTATCCTTATCTGCAAATTTTTTTATTTTATCTTCTATTGATGGACAATATCGTGGTCCCACTCCTTTTATACTTCCAGAATATATGGCACTTCGTTTTAAATTTTTAGAAATAATTTTATGAACGGCATCATTTGTGTATGTCATACGACATGAAATTTGTTTGTTTAAATTTTTTTTTGTGAGAAAAGAAAAAAAGTATGGATCATCATCAGCATATTGCTCCTCTAAATTTTCAAAATTTATTGTACGAGCATCAAGTCTAGGGGGAGTTCCAGTTTTTAATCTACCTATCTTAAAATAGAATTTTTCTAATTGTTCGCTTAAACCTGTTGAAGGTTTCTCGTTAAATCTTCCAGCGGGTGTTTTTTCGTTACCAATGTGAATCAAGCCATTTAAAAATGTACCTGTTGTTACAATTAACTTAGATGATTTAATAACTTTGCCTGATTGTGTTATAAATCCGATTATAGAATTATTTTTAAATATAAATTGAATTACAGGATCAGAAAATATGCTTAAATTACAATAGTTTACAAGTTTATTTTGCATATATTTTTTATACAGTGATCTATCACTTTGTGTTCTAGGCCCTCTAACTGCTGGACCTCTACTTCTATTTAATAATCTAAATTGAATACCTGATTTATCTGCCACTTCTCCCATAAGACCATCAAGTGCATCTATTTCTCTAACTAAATGTCCTTTACCCAAGCCTCCAATTGCTGGATTGCAAGACATTTCTCCTATGGTATCAAATCTGTGCGTGAATAGAGCAGTGTTAACACCTAATCTGGCAGAAGCTGCAGCCGCTTCACAACCGGCATGTCCTCCACCTATTACCACAACATCAAATTTTAATTCATTTTTCATAGCTGTAATTTATTATCGTTCTTAAAATTTACAAGAGAACACTCAAATTTGCTAAAAAAGCTTTAGATAACAACGATTATTTACCTATACAAAAATCACTAAAAATAGAGCCTAATATCTCTTCAACATCAACTTTTCCAACAATCATACCCAAATGTCTGGTTGCCAACCTTAAATCTTCAGCTGCTTTGTCAAAATCTTCTATGGAATTTTTATCTTCAAAACTTTTTAAATACTCGACACATTTCTCAAGATTAACTCTATGTCTTTTTCTTGTTATAAAAATATCTCCAGAAGAAATAAATTCATTTTTTAAATTTTCTTTGATCAAATTAATAAGTTTGTCTAAATTTTTTTCCTCTTTTATTGAGACTTGAATCGAAACATGTTTCTTAATTTCATCACTTTTAAATTCAACTCCAAGATCCATTTTGTTTATAACTATAATAGATTTTTTTGATCTAAAATTGTTTAAAAAGTTAGCAAAATCAACACTTTTAGGCTCCATCACAAAAATGTTTAGATCAGCATTTTCAGCTCTGTTTAAGGCTAACTTAATACCTTTTTTTTCAATTTCATTTTTCGACTCCCTGATCCCTGCTGTGTCAGAGATTATAACTGGATAACCATCTAAGTTTAGGTGAGCTTCGATTACATCTCTTGTAGTCCCTGCAATTTCGGAAACAATTGCGATGTCTCTTTTTGATAAATAGTTTAATAAAGAAGATTTTCCTGCATTCGTTGGCCCAACAATTGCTATTTTAAAACCTTCTCTTATCTTTTCTCCTACTTTTTGGTCGTTTAAAATATTTCCTATTTCCTTTCTAATGCTCTGAGTTTCTAAATTAATACTCTTTAAAATATTTTTTGGCAAATCTTCTTCGGGAAAATCAATTTTAGCTTCGATATTTGACAAAATTTTTAACAATCTTTCCCTTAATGAATTAAACTTGCCTGCACTTTTTCCAGACATAATCTTTATTGCTTGTTGTCTCTGGATTTCCGTTTCAGATGAAATTAAGTCTGATATACTTTCAGCTTTTAACAGATTTATTTTTCCATTTTGAAAAGCTAACTTTGTGAATTCACCTGGATCGGCTAATCTACAGCCATCAATTTTTGATATTGAAGATTGCATTGCATCTACTACTGCTTTACTACCATGCACATGAAATTCAGCCATATCTTCTCCTGTATAGCTCTCAGGGCTGGGAAACCATAGAATAATACCTTCATCTATTAACTCATTAGTTTCTGGATTTTTAAATTTTCGAAGTGTAGCCACTTTTGGTTTTGGTAAAGGTAAAAAAGTTATATTTTCCAACACTTTTTTTGTTTTTAAGCCTGAAACTCTAATAACAGCAATTCCAGATATTCCTGGCCCAGAGGAAAGTGCATAGATTGTCATTTTATTATAGCCACAATATGAATTTAATATAAAAATAATTCAATGATTATTTGGTTAGCTTCTTATCCAAAAAGTGGAAATACATGGGTTAGATCTCTTTTATCTGCATATTATTATTCTGAAGATGGTAACTTTGACTTCAAACTATTAGATAAAATAAAACAATTCCCTAGCAAGGACTTCTTCAACAAAGAAATTAAGAGTGTCGATGAAGCTGCAGAAAATTGGTTAACAGCTCAAAGTAAAATTAAAGCAAAAAATGAGGTATGTTTTTTAAAAACACATAATGTCTTTGGAGCTTATAAAGGGAAAAATTTTACTACATCTGAATTTTCATTAGGAGCAATTTATATAGTCAGGGATCCTAGAAATGTAATATCATCATTAATGAATCATTATTCTTTAACTGAAGGCGAGGCTCTAGATATGATTAATAGTGTTTATAGAAATTTAAGAGATGAAAGTAATCTTGAAGATTACTCTAACTATTCTTTTATAAGTTCTTGGGCTAATAATTTCAAATCATGGAAGTTGACTAAAGATATAGAAACACTCTTTGTAAAATATGAAGATTTAGAAGAAAATAGATTTAATACATTTAAAAAAATTATAAAATTTACAAACAAATTAATAAGTAATGATAGTAAAATTAATTTTAATAAATTAAAAAATTCGATTGAAAGTACTGACTTCGATATTCTAAAAAAAAAAGAGGAAATAGAGGGATTTAATGAGGCTATTTTTTCAAAAAAAGACGGAAAAAGGAAAACTTTTTTTAATTTAGGTAGTAAAAATAACTATAAAAAACTAATTAAATCACAAACATCAAAGACTATTAGAGAACTATTTAAAAAAGAAATGAAAGAGCTTGGTTATATTTAGTATTTAAGAAGGTTTATTCATTGAATTGAAAAATTCAGAATTATTTTTTGTATCTTTAAGCTTAGAGTTTATAAACTCTATTGCATCCATCGAGCCCATAGGTGCAATTATTCTTCTCAAAACATTCATCTTTTGTAAATCATTTTTCTCAAAAATTAGTTCTTCTCTTCTGGTTCCAGATTTAGTTATATCGATTGCTGGGAATATTCTCTTTTCTGATATCTTTCGATCTAATATTGTTTCACTATTTCCAGTGCCTTTAAATTCTTCAAATATAACTTCATCCATCCTGCTACCGGTATCAATTAAAGCTGTTGCTATAATTGTTAAAGATCCACCTTCTTCAATATTTCTTGCTGCACCAAAAAATCTTTTTGGTCTCTGAAGTGCATTTGCGTCAACTCCACCTGTTAAAACTTTTCCAGAACTTGGAACAACAGCATTGTACGCTCTTCCTAATCTTGTAATCGAATCTAATAGAATAACCACGTCTTTTTTATGCTCTGTAAGTCTTTTAGCTTTTTCTATAACCATTTCTGCTACAGCAACATGTCTTTGTGCAGGTTCATCAAATGTGGAACTAATAACTTCCCCTTTTACTGTTCTTTGCATATCAGTTACTTCTTCTGGCCTTTCATCTATTAGTAAAACCATTAAATAACACTCAGGGTGATTTGCAGTAATTGAATTTGCTATACTCTGTAATATCATTGTTTTACCAGCTTTAGGTGGTGAAATTATTAATGATCTTTGACCCTTTCCGATTGGACTTACCAAATCAATTAGTCTAGGAGTAAGGTCTATTTTTTTTTCAACTTTATTTGTTTCAACCTCCATAACCAATTGTTTGTTTGGGTATAAAGGAGTCAAATTATCAAATGCAATTTTATGTTTAAATTTATCTGTTTCTTCAAAATTTATTTTACTAACTTGCAAAAGTGCAAAATATCTCTCGCCTTCTTTTGGTGACCTTATGGGCCCTTCAACAGTATCGCCGGTCCTTAAACCAAATCTTCTAATCTGATTAGGACTGACATATATGTCATCTGCTCCTGGCAAATAATTTGATTCTATTGCTCTCAGAAATCCAAATCCATCTTGGAGAAGTTGAAGAACACCTCCACCAGTTATTTCTTCACCTTTTTCCGCTAATTTTTTTAATATAGCAAAATAAATTTCTTGTCTTCTTAACGTACTTGCGTTTTCTATTCCTAAGTTCTCTGCTTCAGTAATTAGCTTTTCAGAGCTTTTTTCTTTTAATTCTTGTATATTCATAGTGTTGGGATTTGTATTTAGATTATCTTAATATAGTTATGTACTTAAGGATTTCAACCCTAGATTATTTAAAAATCCCTTAAAATTTAGAGTTTTTCTAATTCTTTTGCAAATTTCCTCACATTTTCCCAGTTTGTGAACTCATACGAATTACTTATATCTGTTGGGCCCTTTGTAATCATCATGATAAATCTAATAACAATTTTATTAATAAAATTATAATTAGGATAATCAACTTTGCCAGCAAATACTGAGAGTTTGTTTGGCTTCCAATTTGTTTTTTTTAAAAAATTAAGTACATATGGATTGGTTTCTGGCGTACTTTTTTCTTCTTTTCTAGCCACAACATTAACAGAAAAAAAAGCAGTTTTTTTTAAGTCTAAAATATTTTTGTTTCTTAAAATGAA
>MDTD01131890.1_pt1 | contig 19983 bp, 18 predicted proteins | sample 811221 | NCBI WGS metagenome assembly MDTD01 (sample SAMN05326646, study PRJNA326480) | marine metagenome | isolation source: seawater | place: Pacific Ocean: South West | collected 2011
CCCCTTGTCGACCGAAGCAAAGCGAAGGTCATACAGGGGGAGCTGGCGGGCAAAGCCCGACTGAGGGGGTCTTGTATCGCTCCCCTTGTCGACCGAAGCAAAGCGAAGGTCATACAGGGGGAGCTGGCGGGCAAAGCCCGACTGAGGGGGTCTTGCATCGCTCCCCTTGCCAACATAGTTGAACTGCAGCGGAGATGGACGAGCGAGAGCTCGGACTGATAGGGGTATTCTTGCTTCATCGGGCTTATCTTCCTCGACACCTTGTGATGGGTTGCATTTTTGTATGCTGAGGTGGGACTTTGAGTCCCGCCGCAATCCCAATGGCTGCGAAGCCTTGGAGGCGAGCGTACCCTCTCTATAGCACCGGGTTCCAACCCGGTGATACCAACCAAACAATTCCCTCTATTCAATGATCCATGTTTCCGCTCTCGAAACATACACAAGGAGAACACACCCAAAGATACGAATAAAATCATACATGTATGGATATTCGGATGAGAACAAACCCATGAACGCACGGATATTGGGATACGAATGGCCATACACCCAGGTTAAAACCTGGGCCTATACGAAAGGGTACGCGATGCCTACGGCCTCGCAGCCATTGGGATTGGGCAGGTCTAAAGACCTGCCCTCAACACAAAACCTCTCCCAGCGCTCGTAGAGCGCAACACAGACGATGCGTCAGCATCGTGGGTCTGGGGTCCGCGACCCCAGGCGGGTGTGGCCGGGGGCGCGCACGCCTGGCAAACCCACGATGCCAAGCGAAGCGCGGCAGTCGCAGGGGCAAGTCGCAAATTGTCCGATAAAAAGCGCGGTAGCAACAGGGCCAGTCATATCAAGAGCAGAATTCATCCCACAAGCCGGTCAATACACGTATTTGCAGGATGTTGAAGAGCAGCGTCTCTTCGGCGGGGAGGAGCCCCTTCCATTGGGCGATCGTTCCAGCGGCTTCTTCCAGGTACGACTTCAGATCTTCAAACGCAAAAGAAGGTGACATCCTCGTCATCGGTGACGCCGCATTCAACAACACCTGACACCCCAAACGAATACATGCCCAATCTTCATATGCCTTTAGATTCGCAGTCATCTCATCTTCGACGCGCTCTTGTAACGCCTCAAAGTGATTTCGGTGAGGTTGGACACGGAACGTAGGTGCCTGTGCACGTCTTTGTAACTCATAAAACAATGTCTCAGGAAAAGAACAAATCCCTGTAATCGCTCCCACACCATCCCGATCGAGCTCGTAGACCCATCTCGCACACGCCAAACGCCACATAAAAATCTGCTCACTTGCTGGACGCTGCTTCTCCACCCAATCCACCAAAAATCCCTCAAGCTGCTCTATTGAACGTCCCTCATCAATAGAAAAAACCTCACTCGATACACCCATCGAAAAAGAAGGTAGATCAATCCAAGGTTCATATCCCTCGCCACCATCAGCAAGAACCTTTTCCCTCATCCCATCAAAGACACCAAAAGAAGCCCGGTCACACCACAACACCGGAAACTTCGGCTGATACACATACCCCCAACTTTCAATATGTTGCTCGACGTAATGTTGAACCTCTACACCCTCCCACGACATCGAAGATAATTCCAGACAAACATCCCAAAAGTGCGCCGCCGAACACGCCCGCGCAAACACACCACGAAGATCAGCAATACTAGAGAATGTCATCTCTCATCACCACCCTTTTGATAGACAACTCCAACCAAAAACACCACCACAATTCTTGCAGTAGCCTAAGGCTGCTGCAAGGAAAAAAGCGCACGAAGGAGGGCAGGAGATGGAGCCTCAGGCAAGGCATGAGGAGAAGGCATGGCAGGGCTATGTCGACGACGAATAACGATGCTTGCGGTTTCAGCTCCAACCTCCACGTGCGTTTCTTTTTCCTACAATCTTTTTTTCTTGCAGAAGCCTTAGAAAAGCTGAGGGGATGATTCGTCATTATATTACACAGGTGGGAGTTGAGGGATCTCAGCAGGGATCTCGATCACAAAATGACTCCCTTCGTCAGGTTCACTTGTAAGATGAATCCTCCCACCTAATAATTCACAGAGCCGTTGACTGATCGCCAAGCCCAACCCGGTCCCCTCAAAACGCCTCGTCGTAGATGTATCGACCTGTACAAAATCTTCGAAGACGCGACGCTGCAAATCATGTGGAATACCAATCCCTGTGTCACGGATATCCCAAACAATCCATCGCTTTCCTTCTTGTATACGAGCAGAGACGTCAAAGTTCACCTTGCCTTCAATCGTAAATTTACAGGCATTACTCAGAATATTATACAAGATCTGTTTGATAAGCTGCTGATCTGAACGAATATCCCCCATATTTTCGGGACTGGAGATGATCAACGTGTTGTTCTTCTTCATCGCAAGAGGCCGCGTCATCGTCTCAAGATCATCCATCAACGCTTCCACAGAGAAGGTCGAGACATGTACATCGACCTTACCAGATTCGAGCTTGGAGATGTCGAGCACAGCGTTGACGAGTGACAAGAGATGGCGACCCGAAACGGAGATACGTTGGAGGTCGTCCATCAAAGACTCCATCTCACCCTCTTCGACATCTTCGCGCACAAGCTCAGCATACCCAAGAATCGCGTTCAGTGGGGTCCGCAACTCGTGACTCATACGTGCCAAGAATTCACTCTTTGCAGTGTTCGCCTTCTCGGCCTCTTGTCGTGCGAGACGCGCCTCATTCACTGTCGCGAGCAATTGCTGCGACACCAACGAAGACTCACGATCGAGCAGACTCTCCAAAGACGCATCGAGATACAAATGCATCACACCGCCTCCAGCCCGCCCTTCTGGACTCTTGATTGGGAATGCATGACATCGCAACGTCACACCATCAAGTGTACTCTGCCAGATCTCGACATTGCTCTCCTGCTCCTCAAAGTGTGAAGCCATCCTGATGACTTTCCGCTTCAAGAGCTGTTGGGTCAACGCTTGAGACTCGTAATCATCGACCCCCAACATACTGCGGGCTGTATCGTTGATCGAGATCACTCGTCCCTGCTTTGTGATTTGAACGACACCTGCGCGGAACGCACGTAACTCTTCTTCACTATGGGAACGAAGCAAACTCTCCTTGATATACTTGAACTTCAAGATCCACGAACCACCAAGTGTGAGCGTATCACCATCCTGTAGCAATGGCGCGCCGACGACCTCCTCGCCGTTCAAGAAGGTCCCATTACGGCTCTTCAGATCTTCGACGAAAACACTGGTAGGCTCTCCAATTTTCAACAACAACCGGGCATGTGAACGAGACACACCACCACCTTCGAGTTGAATGTCCGCCTTCTCCGTCCTCCCCAAGGTCGTCTGTGGAAGGGTCAGCTCGAAAATCTCCCCAACCTTTGAGCCTGCGATCACGATGAGACAGGGAACAGAGCGCTCATTCTCGGAACGATTGCGCTTGATTTTCCCCTTGAGCTTCACCATCATGGTGCTGTCTTCTTCGTCCTCATCGTAAAATGGATCGTCATACGGATCGTGTTGAGGGGTCTTGATAGACTGGATCTCTTCTGCTGTTGAGTGCGCTTTTTGCTGCTCCAGACCAAGCCGAAGAGCTTCGTTCAAGGTGGCCCCTGAGAGGGTCTTTAAACCAACAGCGTCAGCCCGTTTAAACTTCTCAAAGACCTCCTCAAAGGGACTGATGTTCCCCTCTTCACTGGTCTCCGAGAACCCCTCATCCAATGAAGGTTGATCGTCTTTGCTCGATGTTTTGGCAGCGTTTGTTGACTTGGCCTCTTCCCAAAAATGGGTAAAGCACTCCACAAACTCTTGGAGTTGTTCGATGACAAACAAGTCATGATTTGCGTGGGGGCCGTAGATAGGAATGGTTGATGTTTTTGTGACGAGCACATAGGAGGCAGTGTTGAGTGGGGCAAAGGAGATCACATCATCCCACGTTATCGCGGACTCTTCGTTTGTGTGGGGGAGCTGAAAGGTGATCGAGTGAGGTGAGAGCATCCACGCCCACTGCTCTTTGCGCTTCATACAACCGAGCAGACATCGTAAGGCAGCAACAAATCCGACACCACCTCCAACGAGAAGAAGTACGCCAGGGTCACGCACATACCCCCAAAGTCCCAAACACACCAAAACATCCAAAACAAGCACCCAGAGGGCAAGCCTGAGCACATGTGGGATATTAAGTCCATATGAAAATTTTCGCATAGGCGAGCTCACCAGCAAACGTTCTGCCAAGAACAGAAAAACACCATCTCCCGACGACAAAACCAGGGACGGCAAACGACGAACGAACACCAAGCTAGCCACACAGAGGAAGAAGCGCAAGGAGTAATCAGCCAGCTCAATCTACACAAAGAACCCATCCTGTCGTCTTAAAAGACGTCTTTCATGATGGCCTGTGTAAAAAAGAAGCCATGAACGCAAGAAGTGTACCATACAATACCAAAAAACGGTCAAAAAAACACAACGGAAAGAACTCGCGGGTGTTTTGTCCCGTCATCTTTTTTGGCTGATTGTTCTCACCAGAAAAAAGTTGCCAAACGGGGTCGTCGTCACCACTCTTTGAGCCACCCAACGGACGAAATTGTTGAAACCCATGACTAGACAAGGGAGCTGAATATGGCAGAAGCCCGCACGTACGACGTAATCTTCTGGGGCGCGACAGGATTCACAGGTCAATTGGCCGCAGAATATGTCGCGAAACACTACACAGACACTTCATTAAAATGGGCCATCGCAGGAAGGAACCAGAGCAAATTGGAGACCGTCAAAGCTGCGCTTTGTGAGATCAATCCGGCGCTGTCTTCGCTTCCATTGCTCACAGGGGACAGTATGGACCTGTCCTCCCTCAAAGACCTCGCCGCCCAAACCAAAGTGATCTGTACAACAGTCGGTCCTTACGCCCAATATGGCGCAAACATGGTCCAGGCCTGTGTCGAAGAAGGGACACACTATTGTGATCTCACCGGAGAATCCCCCTTCATCCAGATGATGATCGACGCACACCACGAAGAAGCCCAAAAGAACAAGGTGAAAATCGTCCACTGCTGCGGTTATGACTCCATTCCCTCAGATCTCGGCGTGCTGTTTCTCCAACAACAGATGAAAAAGCGTCATGACACTTATTGCCAAGAGGTCAAATACTTTGTAGGCCCAACAAGAGGCGGTGTCAGTGGTGGGACTGTTGCCAGTATGCTCAACATGATGGAGCAGGCTCAAGACAAAAAGATCCGCAGGATGCTCGTCGATCCATACACCTTGTACCCCAAAGACTTGGAGAGAGGAAACGAAGAGCGCGACCAAACAGGCGTACGCTGGGACGATGATCTTCAGTCGTGGACAGGCCCATTTGTGATGGCCGGCATCAACGCCCGTGTCGTCCGACGAAGCCACGCGTTGCAAGGACTCCCCTACGGAAAAGACTTCCGATACAGCGAAGTCATGGCCTTTAAAAAAGGCGTGGGTGGATGGTGGAACGCACAAAAGCTGGCCAAAGGGATGATGGCCTTCGTCGTCCTCGCGGCGATCAAACCGACACGTTCACTGCTCAAAAAGACTGTCCTGCCCAAACCAGGTGAAGGCCCTACCAAAAAACAACAAGAAAATGGCTTCTTCCACACCTATCTCGTGGGTAAAAAAGGCACACAACGTATCGACGCCATTGTCAAAGGAAACAAAGACCCAGGATACGGCGCAACTGCTGGTATGCTCGCTGAATCCGCAATATGTCTGGCGCTCGATCAAGATAAACTCCCTGAAGCCACGGGCATCACCACACCCGCAACTGCGATGGGAGATGTGCTGATCCAAAGACTCATCGAGCACGACGTCCTCTCCTTCACCATCTCCGAAACGCCTCTCAAACGATAATCCCTTCCCAAAAAGACAAATCCCCCAACCCAAACGACGAAAAAATCTCTTGATCTTTCTCAATGAATACCGCTTCAATTGATGTATATATCAACGTATAGTGTGTGAACGCACTTCGCGGTAATGTTCAACCTCGCTCACAACCAAGGCTCTGAGGCTGCTGTAACAGTCGAAGGCGAGGCAACAAAGAGACAACTCCCCTTTCGGGATATTGAGGAATTACGATGAAAGTATCCGAGAACATGACAGAAGATGTCTACTACCTCCACATCGACGCAGACATCCAACAAGCGCATGATCTAATGGCGACACTCCACTGTCGTCATATCCCCGTTGCCTACGAAGGCAACATTGTTGGCATGGTGTCCGATCGAGACATACTCTTGCACGCCAAACTCGAATACGGCGAGCTTGTGCTCCCCAAGATGAAGATCACTGAGATCATGAAGAAAGACATCCAAGTCTGCTGGTCCGACCAACATATCAGCGATGTCGCCAAACATATGGTCGAGCAACGAGTCGACTCGCTGCCAGTCTTTGATCGCGAACGGAATATGTTGATCGGTATCATCACGACAACTGACCTCTTGAATATGCTCGCAAAGATCAACGACCTCGACAAACACGATTTTTCCAGCGTTTCCGTCGCGTTGGAGACGCTCCTAAAAGTCTAATCACAGCCCCCACACAAAACACATTCCAAAATCCCCCCATTTTTGGTAAACTCAGCCCCACCAAAAGCAAACAGCTCCTGCCAACCACGCGACCCCATGAGTGCGCACAATGAATGAATCAAAGCCGACCCCGCTCCCGACTCCTTTTCCAACATCTCCCGTAGAGGCGTTGCTCACACGTGGACTGCAAGCGTACAAAAAAGGCGACATCCACGAAGCGCTAGGGGCGTTTGATCAGGCCATTCAGCTCAACCCCTTTAACGCGCTCATCTACCGCTATCGAGGTACAGTCTTCGCAGACAACAGAGAGTACGACAAAGCTCTCGCAGACTTCGGACAAACGATCGCCTTGCACCCACAAGATGCTGTCGCGTTCCACAACCGAGGCACAGTCTACGCCGAACAAAAACAACACGCACGTGCTATCGAAGACTTCGATCAATCCATCGAGCACAATCCAGATTATGCCGCAGCATACCGCAGTCGAGGAAAATCCCACACCCACCTCGGCGCGTACAACCAGGCGATCATCGACTTTCGGCGCGCCATTCAACTCGACCCCAAACATCCAAGTGGCTACTACAATCGGGGCATCGCTCACTTTCACAAAGGTGATCATGAACGCGCGATTGGTGACTTCAGTCAAACACTTCGGCTCTCACCACAGCACAGCTATGCATTTGGTTCCCGTGCCTGCGCGTATATGGCCATTGGCGAAGATGACAAGGCTCTTCACGACTTCCAGGAAGCCCTCGCCCTCCAACCAGAGAATATCCACATCTATCTGTCTCGCGCCGAGTTGTATGCAAGATGCGGTGAATATGAACACTCCATCGAAGATCTCACGACGATCATCTCGCTGCGCCCACAGCTCACACTCGCTTACCGCAACAGGGCTGGCTCCTACGCACGACTTCAGGATTATGCAAAAGCCATCCAAGACTACTCCAAAGCCATCGCGCTTGACGCTAAAGATGCTAGTTCCTTTAGAGAGCGAGGCAAAGCCAACAACGCCCTCGAACAATTTGACAACGCAATCGCCGACTTCACACATGCCATTAAGCTCGCAGAAGACGACGCAAGCGCTTACTGCAATAGGGGCTTTACATACTACCAGCTCGAACAATTCGACAACGCGATCGCCGACTTCACACAGGCTATCCACATCTCACCACGCTACCTGAAAGCTTATTCTGGTCGCGCATATGCCTACCTCGACATTCAACAAAACGAACACGCCCAACGCGACTTTGATACACTCGCGGCGCTCAGCGAGCAAGACTGAAACGCTCGAACGCTAGGCAAGACTAAAACGCTCAAACGTTAGGCAAGACTGAAACGCTCGAACGTTAGGCAAGTCAGATTTGTAATGTCATCACCCAAATGACCCTCTTGCCAAGCTGTACACTGTTGATCATGTCTATTTCCCCGTAGGGTCGGGCCTTGTGTCCGACCATTCTCTCGTGTACTTCGTTCACAAGAGGACCATGTCGCCATTCTCTCACCACTCCACAATACAGGTGAAATGTTCGTGTCCAAACAAGCTCGTCTTCGCTTCTCCGGCCTTTTGACCAGGTTGGTATACAGAGACGCCAGAAAGAAGCTCTCCCTTGGCATCGGATTGCTCGTGATGATACAGGTGTGGCTCATTCGGTACGTGCCCCCTTGGGTGATCCGCGATTCCATCCAGGACGCCGCTCCACATGCAAGAAGCCTCTTCCTCCTCATCACACTTTTTGTTTACTCTCTTGTCACATCTTCGCTTTTTTCCATCCTCATTGGTTCTCGACGCCTTCAGTTTTTTTACCATCTGCCTCTCTCCACAAGAGCGTGGAGTTGGATACATATCAAACACGCCCTCCTCCTCAACATCCCATGGTTTGGTCTAATGGGCTACGCCTTACTCACAGGAGACAAGGGATATCCTCTACCGATGGGGCTCTTGCCGTGGGGAGCGGGATGTGCGCTCACACTCGCGCTGCAATTCCTGTGGTATCAACAACCTCCCTGGCGTCGCGCTCTACAGACCTCCCCCAAAGGGTTGACGGAGTGGCTTCAACAACCACTCGTTCGTCTCCTCTACTGGGTCATGCTCCCCTGTCTTTTGTATCCACTGTTTCGCCACCCGACGTGGTGGGGCTATACAATCATCCTTGTCCTCGCAAGCAGGCTCACATACTCATTCTCCCAATTGCGTCCCCCACAGACGAATCCACGACAGCGAACGCTCTTCGAGCTCCGTTGGCCTTCGTCACTCGCGTGGTTTCGCGTTGAGCTTCTGACGCTCCTCAGAAGATGCAAACAACCTATCCTCTCAAGATGGATGGGACAGATTGTCCTTGCGCTGTGTTTTGCGCTGGCGATCGCCAACAATGGGCTGAAGGGCGACGCGCTGTTGCTTCACATCTCTATTGGGATGATGCCCTACATGGCACTTTGTGGGGGTTCGATCGTGACGATGGTGCAAACACACAGACAGCCGTACCAATGGTGGGATGAACACATCGGTTTGCGGACACTAGACCTTGCGTATGCCCGTTGGGGGATAGGTATGTTGGGGAGCTGCACACCTCCACTATGGATGGCCCTAGCGGCCTCTTTTGTAGGGTCGCCCTTCACAATGTGGGGTCTTCTGAAGCTCTTCTTGAGTGGATTGATCATCGCAGTATGGTCATCGACAGTGGTGAGTTATCTGGGTTGGCGAGGGCAACAATACGGCTCGTTGGATGATGGTATTGGATGGTTTATCATCGGACATGGTCTGCTTCCGACGATCCTCCTCGCGTACTTTCCGTGGCTGATCTTTGCGCTCCCTCTACAAGCCATCTACTACGCTGTGCGTGGGTATAGGCACCTCGAAAAGACAAGAACCAAACAACGATTTATCCCTCCACCACGAGGACTGACACTCGATCACTATTAAAAGGAATAGACATGTCTACCACACCCAAACTGTCCATTGAGGATTTGAGTATTTCGCTCGGTGGGACAGTGATCCTTGAACGAGTAGAGTGCGATATCACATCTGGTGTTTTGGGGATTTACGGTCCCAATGGCTCAGGGAAGTCAACGTTGATGCGGACCATTGCAGGGATCTATTTGCCGCGCAGTGGTCGGATTCAGATTGCCGGTCACGATCTCGAACAAGCGCCTGTCCTCGCGAGACAACAGCTCGGCTACGTACCCGAACACGCAGATCTGTACCCCTATATCACCTGTCGAGAGCTGTGTGACACAGTGGGGGCACTTCGAGGTGACCATTCGGGAGGATGGAAGGAGCAGCTCGCAGCGGTTGGATTGCAGGGGAAGGAGGATATGAAGCTCGGGACCCTCTCAGCAGGACAACAACGCAAAGTGACCTTACTTGTCGCGCTTTGTGGCTCGCCGCAAGTCCTGCTCCTCGATGAGCCGACAAAAGCCCTCGATCAACAATCGCTGGGATTTTTAAATGAGATCATTCAGGATTGGAAGGACCAACAAAAACTCATCCTCCTCACGAGCCATCTGCGCACATATCTGGAGACTTACTGCGCCGAGTATCTCATCCTCTCGAACAAGCACGCAACTCTCTCAGACACACTCCCCCCTGTGTAGGTCTTTTTTCCATCCAACGGCCTAAAGCTCCGTACGGATCATCCACAGTTCAGGAAAGAAGCGCAGATCCAAAGCCTTCTTAAGGTAGGAGACGCCAGCCGTTCCACCAGTCCCTCTTTTAAAGCCAATCACTCGCTCTACAGTCTTCATGTGGCGGAAGCGCCATTGCTGGAACCAATCTTCAAGATCGACCAATTTCTCAGCGAGTTCGTAGAGTTCCCAGTGTGTATGGGTATCTGAATAGACAGTGTGCCATGCGGCTTTGACGGCGTCATTGGGCTGATATGGTTTGGACCAGTCTCGTTCGAGGACGTCCTGTGGTAAATCAAAGCCACGTCGTCCAAGAAAGCGAAGGACTTCATCGTAGAGGCTGGGCCGATCGAGGATCGCTTTGACGCCTTCGTAGATCTCGGGGCGATGTTTGTGGGGTGAGAGCATGGCGGGGTTTTTGTTGCCGAGTGAGTATTCGATGCTTCTGTATTGGTAGGATTGGAATCCAGAGGCCTGACCAAGTTTGTCCCGAAATGTCAGATAATCAGCGGGGGTCAGGGTGGATAGGACATCCCAGCTTTGAATCAATTGCGCCTGGATACGAGAGACACGAGAGAGCATCTTCAATGAGCTTTGGATCTTGTCACTTTTGATACACTCGATCGCTGCGGTGACTTCGTGAAGGACGAGCTTCATCCACAGCTCAGCGCTTTGATGAAGGATGACAAATAACATCTCATCGTGACTATCGGAGATCGGCTTTTGTGCGTCGAGGATCATGTCGAGCTGGAGATAATCTCCGTAGATCATGGATTCTCTGAAGTCCGTGTGTGCGTCTTTATCAAACGCCTGCTCAGTGAGAAATGTGTTGTTTTCCTTTTCGGACATATCGCTCTCCTTTTCTGGCCTCATCGACCGGTCTATCCGGTTGCGACAACATAACACGGATGCGATTGCCCTGCAATGACAACCTCCCACATCATCCTTTCTCTTGAAAAATCAAAGAACTTCAAGCTCCCCTCTTGCAATGTAAAGGAGGATCCGATATAGCTAGTGGACCTTGTGTGGTTGGCGAATACAAGATTTCGACTTTTGAACGATGCAGCGTCGTTCGGGTACACTAAGCCAACAAAGGTTCACAAGGAAAGCTATTCTGGGTTTGCCAGCCCGCGGTAGCGGTGCAGTCGGTGCCGCAGCTGGCGCAACTCAGAGAGCCGAGTTTGCGGCACCGACTGCACCGCTACCGCGGGCGCAAACCTGTGAGCCTTCCATGTCCCAAGAGATGTCAGGAAATCCCACCCACACAAGGTCTTCTCTTTCTCTCCTTCCTATCGTTCTCTCCCATTTTCAATCACTTATCATTTATATGTGAAAAAGTTCACAACTTTTCCCAGAGATATGCGACAATGTCTCATGTAAGACGATACGTGTTGTACATTCAATAGGAGATTCACATGTCAGGTATCAACAAAACAGGCGCACAACCCACCCAACTCCCCTCCCTTTCATTCGAAGGCACTCAAAAACCAGCCGCTCCCTCCACAGAGACCAACGCGATTGATCGACTGAATCTCTCCTTCGACTCCTTTGAAGTTGGCCCCAGTACATCACGCCCTGCGAGCGAAAAAGGTCGCCGCGCTGTCGAAACATTCCACAACAAACTCGACAGCATCATGAACCCAGACGCGATGGCCCTCGCAAATGGTGCGCGCCCTGTCAATCCAGGTGATGCGTTCACCGACGCACAAAAAGATAGACTCGTCGGTGCTGCCAAAGACATGATGATGGACATGCCCTTGAGTGACCTCTCCCCAGAGATCGTCCAAGGCCTCGAAAGCGCGCTCGGTGAAGCTGGCATCGAAGTCGGTTCACTCGAAGGAAAATCACTCAAAGACTTTGGTAAATTGGGTGGTGATCTCGCCAAACAATTCGCCGAGAACCTGCGCGAAGAGTCCCCCGGAGTCTTTTATGGTCTCGCCGCAACAGCCGCTGTCGCAGTTGGTGCACACGGTTACATGAACGGCTCTGAGGCGATCAGAAAACTCGGCATCAAACCAGAGTTCAGCACCAGCCTCTTCAACAAACGCCTTCAGATCACAGCAGAAGCAGATTGGGGTCCCAAATTCTCCGACCCAAGTCTCTCACTCGGTGCGAGTGGCGACATCTGGCGTGGTCAAAACGGACGCCTGAATCTCGGTGGAACGATCAACACAGAAGGTGACGCAACACTTCGACTCAACGGTGCATGGCGTAATGGTGACTTCACTGCAAACGGGAACATCAATCTCGACTCAGATGGTGATCTCAGCGCAGGCGGCAGTGTTCGCTGGCAACCCACAGACAACTTCGACGCTGGATTGACTGGTCGTGTGAAAGACGACGGAACATTCAGAGTTGGTGTTGGTGTTCGCTGGAAGTTTTAATCCCACTCTTCCTCCCCACAAAGCCTCCCAAACCACTCGAATCGAGCAGTCTCCAACAACCAAAGAACTACTCCAATCCTATTGTCAACAACTCTACGGTCAATACGAAAACGACAACGAAGTCGCGCGTATTGTCGAGTTGGATCGTCGGACTGTCAAAAAGTACATCACTGGTAAAGATTGAGAACAAAAGGAAAGAAATAGGATCATCTGGTACAAAATATCTGACAGTATTGCCTTTCAAATCCCAACACGGTATAGTCGCGAAAGTAGCAATGATCCTTCCGTAGGGATTCCACCGAAACTCATTCCATCCACATCTCTTTTGGTCACAACCTACCGTCGTAACCAACTCAGAATCACAATAGGAGAATGCACAATGCGTTGGCTATTTATGTCCTTGCTCTTTGCGACCCTCATCGGGTGCAGTGGAGAACAAACGCTTACTCCAGATGCCTCAAACGAAGAAAAAACCGTCCTCCAAGAACCCACCAAAGAAATCGTCGAAGATGCAGGTATCACCGACTCAACAACGCAAGAAACCATTCCCGAGGAAGAGACGACAGAGAAGGTTAAAGACGAAACAATCGTTGAGAAAGCGTTCCCCAACATCTCTGGAGGCCAAGTCCTCCAGGACGAAAATCCTGCCGCAAACATCGTAGAAGTCAACTTACGTGCACATACACGAACCCTCACATTCGAGGGCAAAGTATCGGACACCTTTTACACATATAATGGTATCGTTCCAGGTCCCATCATTCGTGCTAGAGTTGGGGATAAAGTGATCGTTCACTTCAAGAATGATCTTCCCGAAACAACCACAGTACACTGGCATGGTCTTCGGATTTCGGACCAAATGGATGGCTCTCCCCGCATTCAAAAACCCATCGCACCAGGGGGAACGTTCAAGTACGAGTTTACAGTCAAAGAAGCAGGAACATTCTGGTACCACCCTCACGTCCGAAGCAATGAGCAACTCGAAAAAGGCCTGTATGGTATGCTCATCGTTCAGGAAAAAGAAAACATCAACTTCGACATGGAGCGCTCCATTGTCCTCGATGACATTTACGTCCTCAACGGAAAAATTGCGAGCTTCATGACCGCACATATGGAAGTCATGCACGGAAGAAACGGGAACTATCTGTTCGCCAATGGTTCTTTCTCGACTCAAAACATCGAAGTGAAAACAGGCGCAGTCGAACGTTGGCGCATTGTCAATGTGGCAAACGCCCGCACAATGCAGATCCAGATGAAAGGCGTAAAAGCCCGCGTGATCGGAACAGATGGTGGACTGATCTCTGAACCATACCCCTTCACCAGTACACTGACCATCCCAGTAGGCCAACGGTATGATATCGAAGTGATGTTCGAAAAAGAAGGCGCGTACTCATTGGATTTTCTCGCTCCAACACAAAATGGCGTGCAAACCATCCCCTTGGTCAAAGTCAGTGTCAAAGGTGAGCAGCCAAGCAACCCAACTCTTCCGAATTACCCAAAGGTCGACGCCCCATCCAATCCCAAGCCACACAGAACGGTCGACATCTTGTTTGACGGAGTCCAAGATCCAACTTCCCCTGCTGGCGTAGCATGGAGATTGAACAAAAAGAGCCATTGGAAAGAACCTATCTTCACCTTCAATGAAGGTGACGTTGTCCAAATGACCTTGAGGAATGCCAACGCTCAACCCCACCCATTCCACTTACACGGGCAATTTTTCATCGTACTCTCACGCGATGGCAAGAGTGTCTCCGAGCCCGGACTCAAAGACTCTGTTCTTCTCAATGGAAATGAAATACTTGTCATCAAGGCGTTTATGGACAATCCAGGTCAATGGATGGCGCACTGCCATATCCTCGAACATGCAGAGTTAGGAATGATGGCAGAGATCCTGGTCAAACCAAGGTAACAAAACCCCCTCTCTCACCACACCAGTCTCCCTCGACTACTCCACAACCAAACATGAAGGCCCAACCCAATACAAGAAGACCTTGTTCTTCTCTGCACCCGGCAAAAAACGCTCTACTTTTACAAACTTCTCGTTTTGATCGAGCACAACAAAACGCTCCCCCTTCAACACCTTCCGAAGTTTGAGAATGTTCCCCTCATCGTCGCGCTTCCACAGCCAGCAAGATGTTTTTAACCTCACAGGTGCACTGGAGCGTTTGATGATCTTGTTGAGCTGCCTTGGCAGAAAAGTATCAGGACTGACCAACACAGCGAGCAACAAGCCACAAACGATCACGAAAAGCAACGACATCCAAAGGCCACCTCTTGATCTTGGACGCACGCGTTCAGGAGTAGGCTCCTCGACCTCATCTACCTCACTAAGTAAATCTTCTCTGAGGGCACGTAACGTCACCATCTCAGCCCGCGCAAGCATCCCCTCGCCTCCCGGCTCATCACTCTCAGGATAAAGCCGTGTGAGCCCATTTGCGAGCGCTTCACAGAGACGCAAGAGCCCATCAAGGGCAAGTGTAGCTGTGGGCCCCTCCTCTTTTGTGGTGATGTCCTGAGAGCAGATACGCAGCACACGAAGCCGACCACTTGTACGAACAAAAAAAGTCCACTGTTTGTGTTCATCTTTGAGCGTCCCAAGAGCGTGATCACCGTTGGGTTGCCTTTTCGGGGGATGTGGAGCCAAAAAGTGTGCTGCCTCGACAAGGAGACCGGAGAGTTCGTCGAAGCACGCAGCATCAAAGGAGAGGGATTCGGCCTGGGTTCCAGTATGAATGGACAGCGTAAATGACGCATCATCTTGTCCACCAGGAGAGAGAGAGAGTTGTAGTTCGTTGCCCAGTTCACCGGGGACTTTACACAATGTTTGAGGTGCGTTGTACACAGCTTCTTCCTCCACTCTGGTGTAAAAGAGATGACCTAGAATCAAAAAACCCGATACTCAGTGAAGAATATCGGGTCTTTTGTTGATTGAATGTGTGCCCAGGGACGGAATCGAACCGCCGACACGCGGATTTTCAGTCCGCTGCTCTACCGACTGAGCTACCTGGGCGTCGTCAATCAGTGACGATGCTTATACAAGATTGAGAATCCCATGTCAAGCACTTTTTCAACATCTTTGAAAAGAATGTCGACAGAGCACCTAGAATCAAAAAACCCGATACTCAGTGAAGAATATCGGGTCTTTTGTTGATTGTCTGTGTGCCCAGGGACGGAATCGAACCGCCGACACGCGGATTTTCAGTCCGCTGCTCTACCGACTGAGCTACCTGGGCGTCATCAATCAGTGACGATGCTTATACAAAATGGAGTCTCCGGTGTCAAGCACAATTTGAACATTCTCACCAAAGAAAAGAGAAAGGCGCAGACTGTAAGCACAATTTTTTTCCAAAAAGTGACAAACGGCCGCCTTCATTCGTGCGATCAGCGTCACCGATCAGCGCACATTTTGTGACAAAGCGCTTCAGGAGCGAGTGGCACGTTTCAACTTCATCGACATCTTGCCCACGGGGATCTTGAATTTGGTCCCCACAATCCACCCGCCATTCGAGAACCACAGCCAGGCTTTTCCGCGCTTGCTGACGAACTCCACCTTGTAAACATCCCAGGTCTTACCAAACCACTTTTGGGGCTTGTCTTTTGAGTATGTGTAGGATTGTTTGAGGATGGTCTGTTTGGGGATGTTGAGTTGACGTCTTGTGTACTTTTTCCCGACAGGTTTGATCTTGAAACGAAGATCAAGGCTCGTCGAGTCGTACTGCTTCTTCGAGAAGAATTTCTTTTTGGTGCGTCCACCCTTCTTCACGGAGATGGTGATGCCTTTTGCGTTCTGTGTGCCCCAAACTTCCGAGAGCTTTCCGCGGACTTTGGAGTAGACTTTGAACTTCTTGAGCATGCCTGTTTTGGTGTAGTGGAGTGTGCTCTTGTTGACGCCCTTCACGGTCCAAAACCAGTACTTGAATGAAAAATTTGTGTTGTTATGAACGGTCGTTTGGCCACTTGGTTGCTTGACTTCGCGGCGGGGGTATTTGCCACAGGCTTTGCCATTGAAATACATTTTGAATCGAAAGCGTGTCACCTGAGCTGTTGTGGTGGCAGGCTTTGTCGTCTTCTTTGTCTCGGGTGCTTTGCGTGTCTCTGGTGCGGCTTTGCGGGACTCAGGTGCGATCTTTCGACTCGCAGGCTTTTCGGCCTCCGCGCGATGAGCGTATGTGCAACACATCACACCACAACCGAGATAGATCAGGACCTCTTTCATATTCATCGAAATTTAACCTTTCGTTTTGTCTGTTGCAGGCAGAATATACATTGTATGGACCGTTGCCGTTGAAGATGGGTCCACTCTCCCCATCTGGCAAGGTCACTCAGGTCATAGGCCATTGATTACGAAGAATGTGGGAAGACAGGTTTCACGTCCCAGGGTGAGGGAACGCTTCTTTGAGTGCCGCCGCCACATCTTCAGGCACATAGCGACTCAGCTCACCACCAAAGTAGGCGATCTCTTTGACCGTGCTTGAGCTGATAAAGATGTGTTCGGGACTTGAGAGGAGGAACAACGTCTCGATCTCAGAGCGAAGGTCCATGTTCACCAACCCCATCTGGAATTCGTAATCAAAGTCTGTGGAGGCACGCAATCCCCTCACGATGACTTGCGCCCCGACCTCTTCAGCAAAAGAGATCAAGAGCCCGTGGAACGGTTGTACGCGCACATTTTCGAGTCCCCCAAGCTGCGCTTCGACCATCGCGACCCTCTTCTCCAGGTCGAAGAGATAATTTTTCTTAGGGTTCTCCCCAACACCGATCACCACATTGTTGAATAACCGCGCGGCGCGATTGATCAGGTTCAAATGGCCAAAGGTAATGGGGTCAAAACTCCCAGCGTATACGGCACAACCTTTTAAAGGATGCTGCATTGATATCCTCACTTACTCTATGCGGAAATTGTCCTCGATGACAGTATCCCGCGGCACCACAATGATCCCATCTAGGATCGAATACTTCTCTGCATCGGCGAACATGACTCCCGAACGATTTTCCAGAATCACGTTACGACCGATGCGCACATTTTTATCGATGATACAGCGTGAGAGGCGTGATCCGCTTCCAATCCCGAGGGGGATCTCACCGGCCTGAAAGCGTCGCTGTCGCTCAGGAATCGCCTCGTACTCATCGCAACCAAACAAGATGGAGTCCTCGATCACCACGTCGGTGTCGATGAAAGCCCTCATCCCAACAAGCGAGTTGCTGATCTGCGTTCTGACTTCGAGAATCGCACCTTCGGCGATCATCGCATTTTCGAACGTCGCGCCGTTGATCTTGGCAGGTGGCAATGATCGTCCACGTGTAAACAGGCGATGACGATGGTTGTTGATCACAGGATCAAAGTCAAAGCGAGGGTTGGGCTTACACAGCTGCATCATCGCGTCGTAGTAAGAGCGGATATCCCCAACATTCTCCCAATAATCTTCGAAGGCGTAGGCAAACACACGAGAGGAGCCGACAACACCGGGAAGAAAATCACGCCCAAACTCATGTCGATCAGAGTGGTCGGTCAAAAACTGCTTCAACCACTCGATCTCAAAGACATACAACCCCATTGAGCCCAAAAAGGCACCAGGGAACTCTTCTGCATCATGGGGGATTTGTAGCGAATCGATCAGCGCGTCGTCTTTGGGCTTCTCCACAAAACGGGTGACACGGTGATCATCATCCCACTGCGCGATACCAAGTGTAGAGGCTCGATCACGTTGGACTGGATTGACACAGAGGGTCACATCCGCGCCCTTTTTCAGGTGAAAATCCATCACCTTTCTGTAATCCATGTGGTAGAGGTGATCGCCACTGACAATCATCACTTGCTGGGCGTTGCTGATCTCAGCTGCACCACAGATGGTCCCGAGATTTTGTCTGACTGCGTCCGCTGTCCCTTGGTACCAATGACGATTGTCGGCGGTCAAGCTCGCCGCACGTGGATCGACAAAACCATCCAGAAAGGGAGGGATTTGGTAAGTCTGGACGATGTGTCTGTTGACAGAGCCCGAATTGAATTGGGTAAGGACAAAGATTTGATAGTATTCAGAGTTGATGCAATTGGAGATCGCGATATCCACAAGACGATACTTTGTACCAAACGGAACAGCAGCCTTAGATCGTGTCTTGGTGAGAGGATACAGCCCCTTGCCAGCGCCTCCTCCCAAAATCACCATGATCGGTCGTGCCATGTAAACAAACTCCTCGACTCGGGTGAAACCCAGCATAATGAATGTATCTGAACGATACAATTTGATCATCTCGACATCGATGACCTCAACGACGAGGAGCATGATAGTAGAAAGGACTCACCGCTTCAAGCCCACCCCCTCCTATTGCACAATTTTCTTTGCACGATGCACACCTTTTGGTACATTCCCCATCGCAGACAAAAGGAGAATCCCCTCCTTGTCACCGCACACAATTGCGTTTACCTTATATTGATGGCAGAAAAAAACATCACCCCTCACAGGGGTTGGTATCGATACGGAGAGAGATATGTTCAAAAAATTCTGGCAGTTCTTTTTACGCTTGATCGGCTGGGGTCGCAGCAAGCCCGGTACAGGCAACTCCAAAGTCCACGAGCTCAGCCATCTTAACCAATCAGGCTGGGTCAAAGATGTCACCGGCGTCGTCGTGTGGATCAAAGAAGTCGATGAGGCAGAACGAAAAGAGAGAAGACGCCGGTTTTTTCGACACATGTGGCGTACTATCAAGGAGTGGTTTGGTGCCAAAGCTGACCACAAAGATCGCTACCCCCACCAAATCTTCCTGATCGAAGTCGAAAATTGTGATGATCTCACCGTACGTGTCGAAAACAACCTCTACACAGGCAAAGAATTAAGAGGCATCAAAAAAGGCATGCGTGTGGAAGTCGGTGGTGAGTACCTACCCAATAACAAAGGCGGAAAGCTCCACCACACACACGGAAAAAATGGATACCTCTGGAAACGATAAGCCTTTCAGCAACGCAGGGCGTTGCATCCCCCTTGAAAACCTATCGGTTTTCTTGGATAGAATGGCTGATGACAGCCATTCTGCACGGATGCACCGAGGGAGTTGATTGCAAACAGCAAATGGGATGGTTACTGTCAGGGTTTTGGGATGATTGCTGTTTGCGTCGAGGAAAAGGGATGGTTGTTATCTGCATGGGGTTTTGAGGGCGGGTCTTTAGACCGGCCCCATTCTGAACGATGCAAGGCCGTAGGCATCGCGTACCCTCTCTATAGGCCTAGGTTTTCACCTGGGTGGATGGCCATTCGTATCCCAATCGTCATACGTACATGGTCACGTTCGTATCCCAAACTTCGCGTATACATGGCTACGTTCGTATTTGTTTGGTGTGTCTTGGTGGATGGTTTTCAGGAGACAGGAACATGGCTTGAATGGTTGGATAGAGGGATTTGTTTGGCTGGTATCACCGGGTTCAAACCCGGTGCTATGAAGAGGGTACG
>MDTD01105322.1_pt1 | contig 19978 bp, 16 predicted proteins | sample 811221 | NCBI WGS metagenome assembly MDTD01 (sample SAMN05326646, study PRJNA326480) | marine metagenome | isolation source: seawater | place: Pacific Ocean: South West | collected 2011
AGGCCATTTGGTAGACATCATCCAGGGTCCTCACAGTTGAAAACTTTTGAATGTCAACCTTAATACCAAGGTTTTGTTCCATGTGAACAATCATGTCGACGGCGTCTAAACTATCGAGTTCTAAGTCTTCAAAAAGTTTTGTTTCCTTGGTTAGCTTTTCTGGTTCAATCTCGAAATTTTCAATAAAGGTATGGTTAATTTTTTCTATGACGTCCGCTTTTTCCATATCAAACTCCTTTTATCACCATAGAGGTGTTCATTCCTCCAAAAGCAAAGTTGTTAGAAAGGGCATAGTTTATGCTTTTAACTTCTTGGTCTTTAAGGTAATGGATTTCGCCTGAGTTTTTAGGGGGGGTTTTTAGGTTTCTTGTCCCAATGATTTTCTTCTTTTTCATCATCTGAATGATCGATATAACTTCAATGGCCCCGCAAGCGGCTAAACTATGACCAAAATGTCCTTTGAGGCTACTTACTGGTGTAGTTTGTCCTTTAAATGTTTGAGAAATAGCATCAGATTCTTCCTGATCACCTTTATGAGTTCCCGTTCCATGAGCATTAATATAATCAATGTCGGAGGGTGTAATATTCGCGAGCTCTAATGCTTTTGTCATCGTGTCGGCCATATCACTCGCTTTTGGTTGGGTCATATGATTTCCACTGCATCTATAAATTCCACTGCAAAATTCTGCTAAGGGTGTTCCCTTTCTTTTCGTTAAATGCTTCTCTGTTTCAAGTATGACGATACCTGCTCCTTCACTGACAACAATTCCATCTCTTTTTTCGTCAAAAGGGCCAGGGATATCTTCGGGAGTTTCGTTGTAGTTTGAGGAGGTTGCCTTAACTATATCAAAGATAGAGACAACATGAGGGTGTAGTTCATCGGCTCCGCCGACGACTGCCATGTCGTAGAGGCCACTTTTCATTAATTCTGAGGCCAGAATAATGGCCTGGCTAGATGTTGAACAAGCGCTCGATGGTGAGAGAAGAGGGCCAGAAAAACCTAACGCCAAAGAAATATTTGTTGGAATGGTGTGGTTCATGACTTTTAAAAATGAAGTCGATAACTGTCCTTCCGGTCCCTCTTTTTCAATCATTTGTCTAAAAAAGGTGTCTAAAAAAAGAGGGCTTCCGGCCGTATTTCCTAAAACCAAAAGAGTTTTATGGGGATCAGCTTTAAAGGGGTGGAGGTTTGGTTTATTATCACCGAGGCAGATACCAGCTTGATCTAATGCCTGCAATGTCGCGAGGTAGGACATCTCCGACATAGGTGACATTGAACGTCTCATTTTTCTATGCAGTACTTTTGATACATCATAGGGAAATGAAGGGGCACCAACAAGGGCCTTTAGGCCTTTAAATTTTTTCCATTCAGGGTAATATTTAAAAAATCTTTTATTTTTTTCGAGGTTATCGAAGAGAACATCAGGAGTGTTACCTAGTGAACTTATGTTCCCAAGCCCACTAATAAAAATTTTCGTCATCCTTGACCCTCTTTAGTGAGAAAGTTCTTTAAGGATATCTTTTGTACCAATTATTTGTCCAGCCGATTTTATGGCCGATATACTTCCCCCAAGGAGACCCGGAAAGAGGGTATTTTGCCCCGTTAAAATGAGGTTGTGGAAGTGTGTCCTAGGCCCAAGTCCTCTAGCTCCTGTAGAAAATTGGTCATGGTAGATACCGTAGGCGCTACCATTAGGTGAGGGGATATATTTTTGATTTGTTAGAGGGCTTGAAAGGCAGTATTTATCAATAGAATTTTTGAAACCTGGAAATTGTTCTTCAATGTAAGGTAAAACCATTTGAAAAACCTTTTCTTTTAGATCCTTGTAATCATTTGATTTTTTATTGCTCTTGAATTCCTTAAAACCCGTATAAGAACATTTGGCCGTTAAAAGAACAGGAAATTTTCCATTATTATTATAGGCACGGTCACTTGAGGTTAAAAAGAAGGGAAATAAACTTTTAGGATCATCGAGAGAGGGCTCTTCGTAATTAAAACCCCTATGAAAGTAGTAGTTTTTTTTAGGAGAGATTCCAGGGTTTTCTTTTAACGAAAGGAAGGCGCCAAGAAATGAATTGGACTCCTGAATCTGATCAAGCCTTTTTTGAAAGCTTTTTCTGAGACCCTCTCCCTTGATCATTGAAAAAAGAAGCTTTGGGTGGATTCCTGAAATGATTTTATCGGCGCTAAAAACGGCACCATTGTGGCAATGAATTTCTTTGATTTCTTTATCCCTTGCCACCAGGTCTGTAATTGTGTGCTTGAAGAAGAATTGTCCGCCTTCATTTTCAATTTTTTTTACAAATCTTTGGGCAAGTCTTTCACCGCCATAGCGGAAACCTTTGGCAGAAATAATATACGAGTCTTGAACAATACTGTGAAAGCCAAAAGAGGCGTCTTTTGGAGAAACACCGTAGAGTATACAAGTCGTTGATAAGATATTTTTTAAAGAGTGGTTCTTAAAAAGGGAGTCAAGAACCTCTTGAACTGTTTGGTCTAAAAAGGAAAGCATTTTTTTTTGGTCATAGTCTTTTTTATAATAGTAAGTCGGGAATGAATGAGCAGCTTCTTTTATCATTGAAAAATAGATTTCAATTGATTTTTTCTCGTTAGGGAACATGACCCCTAATTTTTGAATGGTCTCCTTGTAACCCAAAGGAAAAGTGAAATTGTCGTCTTCAAAAAAGTGCGTGTCAGGCCCATTAGGTTCAAGTTCTATATAATCGTCATCGTGATAGACACCAAGGTAATTTAAAAGAGTGTGAAAGGGTTCCCCTTCGTTTATAGAACCAATATAATGGGCCCCGGTTTCAAATCTTAGTCCAAATCTTTTAAAGCAATGAAGGAAGCCTCCTGGAACGGAGTGTTGCTCCAAAATACCAATATTTTTTATCCCAAACTTATTGAGGAAACGGGCAGTGGCGAGAGATGAAATACCTGAACCAAGAATGAGTACATCAAAATGTTTCATAAGACATATTCCTTTCTCTTAGGATAAGATAAATTTTATAACTTTTAAAAGTAATTCTAAATTTTTTGAGATAATTCTAAAGTTTGAAACTAGATACAAGGAAGACAAATGGTTTATCAAAAACTTTCTTTTTTCAATGAAAATGATGGTCTTATTAAAAAAAATATTGTTCTTTTAATGGAAAAACTTATGGGAGTGAATAAGCTTAATGATTTATTGCTTCGAATTAGGTCAAAGGGTGGTTATAGTAATATTGGAAGTGGTCTTGTTAGTTTCTTTAAATGGGATATGAAAGGGGTGGACACCCATTTTTTGACAGATAACCTAAAGGAAGGACCTCTTTTAATTGTTGCCAATCACCCCTTTGGACTTCCTGATGGTGCAATGATAGCTGAAGAGATGAAAAAGCATTTGGGAAGAGAGGATTATAAATTTTTTGTAGGAGGAGTTGTTACTCAAATTTTTCCAGAGTTAAAAGAAAACGGATTTACAGTTACAAACCTGAAAAAAGACAGTTTTTCAAAAGCAGGAAACATCAAAACACTTATCAGTGCAAGAAATCATTTAAAAGCAGGAGGAATGATTATTATGTTTCCAGCGGGAGAGGTTTCAGGGATAAGGTTTAAAAGTGAGAGAGGAATCTTCAAGGTCTGTGATTTTAAGTGGGACGAGAGCTTTCACTCTTTGGCAAAATCTTCTAAAGCAACGATATTACCCGTCCATTTAGGAGGAAGAAATAGTTCTGTCTTTTTATTTTGGCGCTTTTTTGGAAAGATGGTGGGGCGGATGTGTTTATTTAGAGAGTTTGTTAAACTTCCCTCCGGAAAAGTTGTTGTTAGCTTTAGAAAACCGATAACTTTTTTAGAACATGGAAGCATTCCCACAAAGCGGTTCATTCGCTTTGTGAGAACGCGGATTTTTAAAAAAGTTCAGTTAGATAAGGACTGTGAGCCACGTCCCTAGGGGAAATCCAACTCCTGCCCTTTGAATGAGAAGGAATTTCTTTCTTTTAAGGTCTTTAAAATTTTCTACATCCGGGAGAAGTCCTCCCAAGTTCAAGTAGGGAAGTCCCGTTTGAGTTCGTATAGGGTGGTTCTTTTTAAAGCGGTCAGGCTTTGTTTGAAATTGATTAGGTCTAGGTAAAAGGTTTTTTAAATCTTTTATTGATCTATTGTTTGGATCAAAAAGGGCATTAACATTGACTTTGACTTTCTCTGTAAAAAGCCTGTCGTGAACTACTGTAGGTCCTTTGAGCAAATCTCTTTTTAGCTGCAAATGCTTAAGTGAGAGTTTGAAAAAATCATTCCCAGACTCGATTCCAAATCTCCTTGATCTATTTAATTCATTATTTAAAATATTTTTATTACTTATTTTTATGGCCTTCATTTTTGATTCGACAGCATCTAAAAAAGCTTCTTTTGATCTTACAAGAGTGTGGGACCCTTTGTAATTTGATTTTTTCATAGAGAAAAGTTTTTTGTAACGTTTTCTGGTTAAGAGCTTTTTAAGCATAAAAATTTTACTTTCGCTTAAGGCCTGGTAATTAGTTAATCTATTTTTTTTGAGCCTTAAGTTGGAAAAGAGTTTTACAGCATCCCCAAGAACAATATGACCTCTAAAGACATTGACCATTTTATGAAAGCCATTGAAATTATAGCTAGCAAGATATAAAAGGGAGCCTTTTAAATCTTGTAGCCAGGCCTTTACAAGAATTAAGTCACTGGTATAAACGTTTAAATATCTGGTTTTTTTATTTATGAGGTTTTGAACTCTGTTTTCTCCGTATATGAGAGCAAGGTCTAGGTTAAAGAGCGCCAAATCTTCATTTTGTTGCTGAATACTTTCTTCTTCTATCTTTTTAAGTCTTAAAATAGCTTGATCAATGGACGGGATGAGGGTTTTTAAAGTGAACTTTTGAATGTCAGATGCTTTTTTAAACTGCCCTTTTGAAGGAAGTGGTTCCGTAATGTACTGCCAAAGTGGAGGGATATGAGATGGTCTAATATCAAAGTTCGAATAGTACTTGTGTAAAAAAGAATCAACGGAGTTATCGAATACCTTTACCTTGGAAATAATTTTGTTTAGCCTCCAGTAAATACCTCTCAAATGAGTAAGAGGAAGACTTAGGGCCTTTAAAGTCCTGGTTTCGAAGTCTGTTGTGATATTGTTGTCCTGCTTGTTTTTAAGTTCAGATAAAAATGAGGAAACATTTTTTGAGTTATTAAAACTTAAAACTTTTTCTGTATAAGGGCTTTTTTCAAAAGAAGAAATTTTTCTTTTTATTTCTTTTTTCTGAGGAGTTTTTTCTGCAGACTCTTTTGAAGCCGCAAAAAGAGGTGTTGTTAGGTTAAAAATTAAAAATAAAGTAAGGGTGATTTTCATAAATTGTGCCTCGGGAAACTTTAAAAAAAGTGATAAAAAATGGTCCTTTTTATTCTAGAGGGATGATTTTCTTTTCACAAGAGAGAGAATTATTGAGGGGAGGAAAATTAGATCACTTAAAAGAGCAACAATAAAGGCTACGCATAAAAACAAAGCAACTTGCCCAAAGCTTACAAAAGCACTGAGAGACAAAAGAGGAAATAAAAGGCAAAGAACAAATGTTGTAAGGAAAAGAGGAGGGGTGATTGAGGATAGAACCTTTTTAAGGTCTTTTTTTTCTTGAGTGAAATGGTAGAGAAAGTGAATAGTATCATCAACACTGATTCCTAAAATCAAACAATTTAGTATTACCAAATAAAAATTGATTCCAATATTCAGGGCTCCTTGAAGACCTGAAACAATTAAAACCGGTAAAATATTGGGAATCATTCCCATGAGGGCCAATTTAAATGATTTAAAAAGAACGAGAAAGGCCAAGAAAATTCCTATAAAGGATAGAAAGAAGCTTCCATAAAAAGTTGAGAAAAGAAACTTCATTATCGTGTATCGAACTTTGGAGTAGCCATCTATTTTAATTTCAAAATATGGGTTTTTTAGTGAGCTCTCAATAAATCGGAAGAGCTTGTACAAATCATCTGAATCTTGACTTTTTATATTTAAAATAATTCTAGATTCATCGCTTGAAGAAGGCAGGAATCTTTCTAGTAAGGACAATTGATCCAGTATTTTTAAATGATCTAATGTTAATTGGGAGCGTTTCTTCAGATCTTCCTTCAAAGTCGTAAGACCCTGAACTTTTGAAATTAAAGGATATCGGAGGAGTTTTTCTTTAAGAGATACCTCCCATTCGTCTATCTCCGCCTTCAGAAAAAATTCTCTTTTTTGAGCAAGGATCAGGTCGACCTGACCAGCAAAGTTAAAATTATTCTTGAAAAAACTAGCACTTTTAGAAAAAGCATGGCCCTCCTTGAGTTGTTTTAAAAAGTTTTCTTTGAAAGTTACTTTTTGGATGAAGAAAAAAGATAATGCAATAATAAGAAAAAAAGTAGTAACAAAAATTCTCTTGTAATTTGTAACAGCTTCAAAAATTTTTTCTCCGAAATGGCTTAATCTATTTTTTTTTGGCAATTTGTTACCTTGAAGAGGCAATGCAATATTAAAAGTTTTGTTTAATATTGGTAGGATGTAGAAAGTCGCAAAAAAGCTAACCATGACGGCAAAACCACCATACAGCCCAAAATTAAAAACGGGTTTTATATCACTTAAGCAGAGAGAAAAGAGTCCAATTGTAGTGGTAATGGAAGTAAAAAAGCAAGGCCTTAATACCTGGTGTTTTCCATTTTTTTGCAAGAAATAAAAATAGTGGATTAGATCAGATAAGGACATCATAAAGCTAATTAAGAGGGCCAATCCTCCAAAAGGACTCAACGTTCCTTCCCAATAAATAATGAATATAAGTGTTATAAGGTAGCTAAGAAAGATTATGTAAAGGCTTATTAAGGAAACTTTGTAAGAAGAAAAATAAATTTTAAAAAATAAAAAAGTAATGAGAGTAAAAAGGGGGATTGCGGTCATTTGTCCTTTTATGCTTTCTTCTCTGACAACATGCTGGAAGTAACTATGACCAAATAGATGATAGTCAGTGTTCTTTGGTTTTTTGAATTCTTTTAAAAAAGTGATAAGCCTTTTTAGTTCCTTAGGTCTGACCTTATTTAAATCGAGGGTAATCCATGTGACCTTCTCCGAACCGTTCCAGAAAGAATTTTTGAAAAAAGGAGATAGCTTAACTGAGCTAGGTATTTCAAGTACATTTTTTTTTTCATCAAAGTAAAAGTGGGTTTTAAATTTGTTTTTGATTAAAGTAAAAAAACCTTGGTTGGTAATAGATTTAGCTTTTAATTCAGGAAAATTTCTATTTATATCCTTCGTTAAGTTATGAATAAATTGTAAGTATTTTGGTTCGTCTACAAACCTTTTTTCAAAACTTAAACCTATAAAGAGCTTATTTTCATGTCCATATTTTCTTTGAAATTCCAAAAAGTTTTTATAAACAGGATGATTTTTGGAAATTGAATCAAGGAGGTTGAAAGGACTGAACTTGTTTTTTATAAAATAGGAGGAACCGATTAGGAAAATGATATTCATTAATAGGAAGCTTACTTTTTTCATAAACTTAGACAATTTTAATTGGCCTATAAACACGTTGTAAAAATACTTTCTAAGATGTATTTTAAATTAAAATATTAATTTTTGCTTGTTTACAAGGACGTGGCCGTGCAAATAGACTTATTTTATCTCTTCTTACTGGGTCTCGTTTTTATTTTAATTGCCTGTTTTCGCTACATTTCTATGGTAGGTGTTTATTACCTGGTTGTTTATAAATTTTTAAAAAACCGACTAAAAAGGTTCAAGATTAACCAGGAGTTCCCAGAAAAGGAAACCATCCTTCAGGAGTCTAAGTGGGCACTTCTAAACAAAGTAAATTTCGGTTTAATAGGAATTGGTACTTTCTATCTTTATAAAGAAGGCCACCTTAAAGTTTACCATGACTTAAATGAATATGGTGTTTGGTATGCCATCCTTATTGTACCGATAACTCTTGTTCTTTTGGATACTTATTTTTATTGGATTCACTATTTTATGCATCATCCAAGATACTCAAAAAAAAGTTATCATTACGTGCATCACCTTTTTAAAAATGTTTCTCCGTGGAGTGCTTTTTCAGTTCACCCTTTTGAGGGGTTTTTGGAAATTTTGAGCAGACCTTTGCTTCTTCTTTTGATTCCTCTTCACCCTTATTCAATAGCAGCTTTTCTCGTTATAACCTTCGCTTTAAATGTAATAGGGCATTCAGGTTATGAGTTTTTTCAAAGTAATTACCCTCGGACTCCTCTTTTAAACTTGGGGAGCTCTGCTACTTTTCACTACCTTCATCACAGGGACAGTCGCTATAACTTCGGATTATTTTTAAATGTTTGGGATCGGATTATGGGAACTATGCACCCCGACTATGAAGCCTTTTATGACAAAGTTATTGAAAATAGAAAAAACTATAATAAAGTGAGAAAAGAAAATTCAGAGAATTCCTATTATGATCAAAAATCCCTTAACATATCTTAAAAAAAGACACCTACTTTGGGCCATCAATTTTTGGCCACCCATATTTGGGGCAGGTATCAGAGTTAAGGTGTTAAAGCCTGATTTGACAGAAGTTCTTGTCACTATGAAGCAGCGTTTTTGGAACACAAGTTTCGTGAGTAGGCATTTCGGGGGATCTCTTTACGTAATGACAGATCCTTTTTATATGATCATGCTATTAGAAGTCCTAGGCAAAGGACATTCTGTTATCGATAAAGCTGCCTCAATTCGTTATCTAAAGGCGGCAAAGGGAAAAGTTAGTGCCCGTTTCAAGCTCACTGAAAACGAAATAGAAAAAATAATAGAGAAATTAGACGCGAATGAAAAACCTATAGAATGGACTTTCGATATTCCAATTATTTGCGAAAAGGGGATCACCGTTGCTATAGTAAGTAAAACACTTTCTGTAAAAAAGATTAAAGGTTTAGGCCCTAAGAGGACCTTAAATTAAATTAAAGGAATCAATCAGATGAAGCATTTTTTTTGTTTTTTTAAAATAATATTTGTCTCCAGTTCTTTTTTGTTTTCAACCTTTATACAGGGAAGAGAATTGAATAAGGAAGAGTTAGAACGCCTTCGCTTTATTGAGGACTCCTTTAAAAAAGGAGAGAAGCATTCGAAATATTGGCAGTGGGGCTATTTTGGTCTTTATACAGGTGGTGCTGTTTTCAAACTGGCCACTCATCTAGGTTATAAAGACCCCTTGACTGAAGAAGAAAAACATAAAAAGTTTGATGCACTTGTTGATTTTGGTAAGGCAACGATTGGCTCTTTAGGCCTATGGTTCAGACCTATTATTGGTGATAGGGCTTATGGACAATTAAAAGATATGAAAGATGATAAAAGCAAATTGGATTTAGCTGAAAAACTTTTCACGAATACTTATAAGAGAGTTCGAGGGGAGTTGTCTTGGATTAGAAGGATTTCAGCATTTGGAGTTAATGGTATTGCTGCCCTTTTGATTTATAATGATGGGGAAAGGTCAAAGGATGCTTTGGTTAACTTTACTATTGGTATGGTTGTCTCTGAATTAATGATCAGAACGGTACCTAAAAGAATTTTAAAAGATTATCCAAATTATAAGCAAAGATTTAAAATTACCGATAAGAGTCAATCTTTTTTTAACGATGTTAAAGTCTTTGCTGGGTTCAATTCACTTCACTTATCGGCAAGTTTTTAATTTAATTCTTCCTAGCTTGATGCTTTAATCGAACTTTGCTAGCATTGTTGTAAATAAAAAGTTATTTTAGTTCATTGTTAGGTGCGTAACAGCCCCTACTATTCTTTACGATGAGGTATCATAATGAAAGTGCTTGTTATTGATGATGATAAAACAGTTGCTTACAGTCTTAAGAAGGTTCTCCTTAGCGTTGGAATGGAACCCTTTATTGCCAAAGATTGGAATGAGGCCAACGACCATATCAGTGTGCAGGATTTTGGTCTTATACTTTTAGATATTTGCTTAGGTAACGGTAAAAATGGATTCAATTACTGTAAAGAACTGAGGGATAGTCCTAAGACGAAGGATATTCCTATTATTATTATTTCTGCACTTTGGGATTATGAAGACAAAATACAAGGCCTTGAGCTTGGAGCGGATGATTTTGTTTGCAAGCCTTTTAATAAGGGCGAACTAATTGCTCGAATAAATGCAGTATGTAGGCGTTCAGGTGCTGCTGTCGTATCTTATGAGGAAGCTGACCAATTCAATATTGGGAACCTTGATTATAATAAAAAATCTTTTAGCGTCTCAATCGGAGAAGAGGATATTCACTTAACTAAAAAAGAACATCAAATCTTATTTGAATTCTTAAAATCTCCTGGAGAGTTAATTTCCAAAAATGATCTTATAGGACTGATCTGGGGGAGTGATCAAGATCACACTAAGCTTTTCGATGTACACCTTATAAATTTAAGGAAGAAAATCCAGACTTGGGATTATGAGATAAAGACTAAATTTGGTCTTGGTATGATTTTGGAAGAGAGGGTTAACTAAACTAGAAGAATTTTTAATGCTCCTTTTCTTAAGTCAGCTGATGGACGGAATACTCTTTTTTTAGCTCTTTATGTTTTGATTTGAAATATGGGAGCTCCACTGTCACCAATGTTCCTTCTTTTAGAGTAGACTTTATTTTTATCGACCCCTTGTTTGACTCTATTGCATCTTTGCACAAAAAGAGACCCATGCCACCAAGCTTTTCAGGATCTTTTGTCGAAAAAGAAATATCAAAGACATTTTTTAAATGAGCCTTCTCCATCCCATTAGCAAAGTCTTCAATGTGAATGATTAGCATGGTTTCTGACTTTACACCGACTCTAATTGCTATCACCTTCGTTGCTGAGTTTTTTTGTAGGTAAGATGTATAGGAGTTTTGAAAAATATTAAGGAAAACCTGAAAAAAGTTATTCTTCTCGTCCTTAATAAAATATTGCCCTTTTAAAAGACCTGAAAGTTTAAATTCTACTTTGTCAGACAAAGGTAAGTCGAAAAGGTCCATGGCGGTTTGAATTATATTATGGAGGTCATTTCTTAAGCTTGAAGAACTAAACATTCGGGAAAACATTTTAAACCGGGTAACAATTACTTTTATTGCCTCGGCACTTTCCAAGCTTTTGTGAACAAGTTCGCGGGTTTCTATTAGGTTTTGATTATTAACTAAGCTTTTATAGGTCTCTATTTTTTTCTGGGTGTCTTCTATATTTTCCAAGCTAAGCTCTAAATTTAAAGTAAGGGAAGACAGTGGGTTAAAAATGTCATGAGCAAGGCCTGAAGATGACTTTCCAAGGTGCGCAAATTTCTCTTGTTGAACCAAGCGGATACTATTTAAGTACTCTTTGGTGCTTTCTTTACAATTGATAAAAATAATTTCAAGTTCCGTGTCATAATAGCAGTAAATCGTAAAATATTTATTAGTCTTTGATTTGAGAAGTTTACTTGGGATAAAGTTTTTACCTTTTTCTAATTGAAGGTTTTCATTTGAAATGATTTGCGACAGCTCAATTTTTGGAGTGGTATGTTCGAAAAGATTGTTTATGTGAAATCCTTCCCCCAATTGGCTTTTCTCAAATATTTCAGACCATGTTTCACTGATTTGAAGTATTACCCCATTTTGATTTGCAATACAGCTCGCCAAGGCCTTTGACTCGAAAAGCTTTCTAAACTTTTTTTCACTTTTAGTTAGCTTTATATATAGTTTTTCTTTTTCTATAGTTTTTACGCACTCTTTTAGGATTTGTTTATGATTAAAATGAGAATTAATAATAAAAACCATAAAAAAAAGAATGAATATAAATGTAAGGACGAAAAAGATATCAGACTGGAATGTAATGACGGCCTTTTCCGTAAAAATAGTATAAAGCAAAATTTGTGCAACTGACATAATAAAAATTTCCCATTTCTTAAGGGGAAAAATTGCAGAAGTTACCATGAATGGAGTTAATTTAATTAGGTTTATAATATAGATTTTTGATAGAGCTGTTACTTTACTAGTGCTGAGTAACTGGTCTGTAAAGATATAAACAAAAACAAATTTACATAAAATATCTAAAAAAGGGTATTTCAGAAAAAAGGTTAAACCGGCTTTATTGCAAATAAAGGGTAAAAAGGAGAAAGCAAGAAAAATATATGGTGGCCATGAAAAAGATAAACTCAATAAGTTATACATAGCGTGAAAATGAAAAATGATACAAGAAATAAAAATATACAGGGTTACTGCCTTTGCCCTTTCAACCATCATTTCATTTATTCTATGATCGTATTCTTTTTTATATTCTGGTACATTAAAGAGTTTCATATAAATATCCGCTAAATTTCTTTTTAAAAAATAGGGGCAGCCAGGCCTAAATAAAAATTAGGCCTGGTCATATTAATATTAAAAATAATTATTTAATCACTTTCTATTTTCTCGCGGAAGAAATAGTATGCTATCTATTAATTCTAGTTTGTTAGGAGAGATGACATCGACTTTGAGCCTTTCCCCCGCAACATCTAGAGCAAAGAAATGATAAGCGCTTTTTGCATAACCAGGTGATTGAAAGTACCACTTATTTTGCATTTTTGGTGTTCTTAAATTCACTCCTAGACCGCCTTCTCCAAGGTAGACAATTCCCTTTTTATCGTCCCTTTTTCCTTGAAATATAGGGACTGTCCTTTTGAGAGTGTGTCCATCTGACTCAAAAACAAGGTCAACTCCATACTTTTCAAAAAGAGGAACCCAGTGCTTCTTTGCTCTTCCAGGTTTTTTTACGGCAGGGTAGGCAGGCCTGTGATAGTTGGCGATAAGCCATTTTTGTCTTTTTGACTCTTCATCAAGAACTCGGTTTAGCCAAGATTTTTGTCTGCCGCCATGGGATATGTTTGTGTTTAATGTAAAAAGAGAGAGTTCACCAAATCTTGTTACGAAGTAGTTGGAACGCATCGAAAGGCTTTTTTTCCAAAAAAATATCTTGTTAAAAAGGTTCGAGCGCATTTCATGATTTCCTCTTGTTGGAACTATAGGGAGTATGCGGCCGTCCCTTTGGATAGTTAGTTGATAATCTTCAAGCCATGCATCCCATTGCTTCCACAGGTATCCGTTTGATATGAAGTCACCACCGTGAACAAGCGCCATGACGTCTTTATTGTTAGAGAAGTAAGTTTTGATTGATGCGTTTATTTCTCTTCTTTTATTACGGTCTGTTCTGGAGTCTCCACCAAAAAGCAGTTTGAAGGTTTTTCCTTTCTCAGGAGGAGTTATAAAATAGAAGGTTTTGCTTTCAGAACCATTAGTATTAACTGAAAAAGAGTATTTGGAATTGGCCTGAAGGTCATTTAAAGAAACTGAGTGGAGGTAGGGTTTGATCCCTAAGGCCTTTTGGGATTTTATGGAAACACTCATTGTAGAGTTGCCTCTTTTTTCTTGTCGGATGAGCTTTAGAAATTGACCTCTCACTGCTTTTTGTCCGGACCAAGCAATGACGGCATGTTTAGAAGGGTCTTCGTGCCAGATGACTCTTAAATGCTTTAAGTGGTGTTCTTTGGAAAGAATGTTTAGAGAAAGGAAAAGAGAAATAAGGAAAAAAAATAACTTTCTTTTCATAAATTTGTTCCTCGTTTATGGTTATGACTCCAAATGAGTAAAGAAAGTGGAATGAGCCAGTGAGGGATCCGTAGGAAAAAAGGAAGCAGCCCATCACTTCCACTATAAAGAGGTCTCAAGGTAGCAGTTAAGAAGCCCCAAAGGCATAAATAAAGAAGTATTTTTTTATGGCATGGTTTTAAAATGATAATAATTCCAAGCAGGATATCAATGACGCCAATGGTATTTAGGGAATTTGTAATAAGACTGTAAGGCGGGAAGGTATTAGTTGGTAGGAGTCCAAAAAGGAAGTAAAGGTAGTCTTGATATTCAGGCTCCTGTATGAGGGCCTTTAGTCCATGGCCGATAAAGGTGAGCCCTATGAATATTCCAAAAATATTCTCAATAAACTTTGTAAAAGAAAATTGGGATTTTATTAGGAAGTAAAGGGCGATGGGAAAACCAACTCTTCCCATGCTTGCTAGAAAAGAAAACTCAACTCCAGGCTTTTGGGAGTCGGAAACCATAAGAAATACATTGATTATCTCAAGGCTTGGGTAAATAAACAAAAGCCATGACCATTGCGGTTTTTTTTCAGAAAAGAGTCCAAAAAAACTCAGTAGGGCCGTGCAAAGGAGGATCCTTTCAAGAAAAATGCCGTTTTGGTCTTTTAAACCTTGGAAAAGAAAAAATCTGCCATATGAAGTGCCATACATCCAACCTTCTAAGAACCAAGCAGTAAATTGAACCATGAATCCAATGGTCAAGAGATGTTTGAGCCTTTTAGGGTCCACAGACGCCAGGTTTATCATTTGGATAAGCTACCCCTCTTGCGGAACTGAAAATTTTCTCTTAAATCTAATTGTTTTTTTTAGCTTTGGAAAGAAAGCCCATCTGATTTTTTAAACTTTTGTAGACCTATTTTGTTCTTCTGTTTTTTAACTCGCATCAATAAGGGAGGCTAAACTTTGTAAGAGTTGACCTCTTTTCTTTAATTAAGCTAAAAAAGACTTGTTAAATCAAAGGGAACAAAAACTAAAAAATTGGAGAGATCAGGTGAGTCATAAAGAAACCATTTTTTTTGCCCATGCAACAGGGTTTCAGGGCTCAATGTACCGCCAATTTTTCAAGAATTTTGAAAGAAGTTTCGATGTTCTTTTTTTTGAGAACTTTGGAAGGAATCCCAATTACCCCATCGTCGATAACTGGTCTAATCAGGCAATAGAAGTTGCGAACTTCTTAAAGGGTAAGGAAACTCCTGTGATTGGTGTTGGCCACTCAATGGGCGGTATCCTAAATTTATTGGCCGCTTCACAAAATCCAGGTCTTTTTAAGCTTTTGGTTCTTCTCGACTCTCCCATCATGATGGGTGCCTTAGGAGTTTTTCTAAAATTATCAAAGTTGATTGGATTGGTTGAAAGTATGAGCCCTGCAAAAAAAAGCCGGAATAGAAAGGACCGCTGGAAAGACCGCCAAGAAGCTGCAGCTTATTTTCAAAATAATTCCTTTTTTAGAAAATTTTCACCGGAGTGTTTAGAGGATTATCTTGAATTTGGGCTCAAAGAAGAAGCGGGTAGCGTGACTCTCTCTATCCCAGTGAAGGAGGAGTGTTCCCTATTTAATTCCACTCCTCATAACCTGGATTTTTTAGCAACTGAGAACCTCCCTCCTATTATTTATTGCCAGGCAAATCGTAGGGTGGTCACAAGTCAAAGCTCAATAAACCGTTTTGTTAAAAAATTTAAGGCCCAAAGGTTTTTGATTGAGGGTGGTCATATGTTTCCTATGGAAAGACCAGAATCTTCTTCTGAAATTGTTGCCCTTATAAAAAACAATTTGTCTTAGTTAGGTTAAGGCCCTTTTACAAAGAGTCAAAGGGGAGACCCTTAAAGCTAAGTTGAAAGACAAAGGCGTTTTGGGCCGGTTTCGCTTTGTCTGCTTTCAATAGTTGCTCATAGGTGAATTGGTACCTTCTTTCATTTGGAGAAATCTCAATGGCCTTTTTGAGGAAGGCCAGGGCTTCCTCTCTTTTGTTGCTCTGGTTTTTGAGGTTTGCCCTATAATACAAAGCGGTGCTAGAGTTGGGAACTTCACTCTCCATGGTTGAAAGAACTGTTTCTATCTCATGAAGGGAATGGTTTTTTGAATGCATAAGTGTTAAAAGCTTTAATTCATAGATTCCTTCTCTCTCTTTCCCTTCTTTAGAAAGAAGAAGTTCTTCAAAATACTTTTCCATTTTTTCAAGGTGCCGTTTTTCAAGGTCTGGCCTTTTTGAAACCATGGCCTCAAAGGTTGAGATGAGGCTTAGGACTTTGAATTCCTCAAGGCTTGGTTCTAACTCTAGAACCCTTTCTGAAATCGAAATCAAAGAGCTTCTTTTTTCAGGACCGAAAAGTCGGTAGAAATATTTATATACAAGGGGCTCAAGGTCAAAAATTTCTGAAAGTGGAGTGTCTTTTGTCACAAGCTCTGCGTGAGTGGCCTTAAGCATAAAAAGGGCTTGCCCACACATTGCTCCAAATGTTTTAGGGCTTTTTTGTAGTTGATTTTGAAAGCAAACTTTTTTAAAGGTTTCATAGGCTTTACCATAGAGAGGAAGGTGAGGACACTCCTGGTCAAAGCTAAACTCCTCTGGTTTTCCTCCGTTTCGAAGGTGTTTTTCGAAAGTGGAGACTTCCTCCATAAATTGGGGACAATGTCCAGCTTCAGCTTCTGTGGTATTTGCCAAGGCTTTTTTTGATCTTAATGGTTTTTTCTTGTTCAGTTGAGTTTGTTTCTCTTTAGCTTTTTTTAAAAGCTCTTGGGCCAAATCCTTTTTAAGGAAAGAGCTCGGATTAACTTTGTGGGGAGCACTTTTTTGGTCACTCACTTGGTCTGCTATAATTTCTAAAGGCTCTTGTGCTGTTTCCTTTTTCGAAGCATCAAATAAAAGTATAGCTGCGAAAAGAGCAGGGAGTAAAAAAATAATGAATGTTTTTTTTCTCATAATAGTTGTGGATCCTTTAAAAACACAACGACAATATAGCTTTTTATCATGGGCCTGGTAAGTTGTTTTTTACTTTTAGGATCATTTAATTTTCTGACGTTAGAACTCTTTTCATATTTGAAACCTTAAACGTTGAGGTTTTTGAAGTCTTCAAATAGGAATTAAAAAGTTAAGGCCACAAGTCTATTTCAATTTCGCCTGCCAGAATTTTAAAAGGAATGATTTTTTTTCGAGTTGGAGGGACACCGATAAGATAGTCTCGGAAGTTTTCGCCAATTTCAGCATGGGAATAACGCCATACAATTTCACTTGGGCCACTATTATTTAGGACAAGGTAGCCCTCAATGTCACTTTGTTCACCTAATGCGAGGAGGTATTTTCTGAGGTAGTTTTTAGTCATTGGCTTTTTTGGCGGCATCTTATTTTCTCAGTAGTCTCAAATCCAAAGTTTATTCTAGTGATGAGGTTTTTTGGCCTTCATTTCCTCTTTCGTCTTTTTAAAGGCAGTTTTTAAATTATTTCTTTGGGGGTGAGAGAAATTTAAGCTGTATTAAAATAGTCTTCTTTAAATCCTTAAGTTATTAATTTTATTAATAAAAATTTTAATGTCAGCATGATTCACTGAGGAAGGAGAGTATTTAGCACTTATATAGAAATCAATTAAAGACACTGTTTGCTCATTGAGCACCCCGCCTTTTTCCAACCTTTCTTTGAAGGCAAGCGGGCCTTCTCCCTTTTTTGGCTTCTGTTTTAATTTTTTACAGAGCTTATTGAAATATGCTTCAAGCTTATTTTGAGATGACTCCAAAGAAAGGGAACTTATAGTTAGAAAACCAACGGAAAGAAAAATAAAAATGATAACCATAAGTGTAAGAAAATGAAGTTTATTAATGGTGATGATCGAGGGAAACAAATTAAAAAACGGTTTTAAAAAACTATTTTGGTTTGAAAAATTGTATTGAGAGAAAAAATGACTAAATTTATAATAAATAAAGTCAAACTGGAGCTCTAGCTGCCTCCAGAGGCTTTGGGCCCTCCGCAAAATTAAACCTGGGACAATCGGTGAGTCCTTTAAAAAAAAATTGAGAAAATACGCATCCGCTCCAAGGCTTATTCTTGTCGGTGCCAAGGATGGCGTAGGGTCGGCGTTACGCCAAGTTTTGTCAATCCATACTTCGGGCCATGCATGAGCGTCTTCATTCCTAACGGTATAATACTTGCCATAAGCATTATATGTTCCGCCCATAAAGCCACCTACGAGCCTAGTAGGTATTTTGTTAAGTCTAAGGAGAATGGCCATACTTGAAGCAAAGTGTTCACAATAACCTCTTTTCCTTTCAAAAAGAAATTCTTCCAATTGGTTTTCTTTTTGGTAACGTCCGGGCGATAAATCAAAGAGAAAGTTATTTTTTTTATAATAGTCAACGATATTAAAAATCGTCTCTTGTGTCGTGGCCCCTTTAAGTCTTGTGGCCAGCCTTTTTGTTTTTATTCCAATTTTGGGTGGGAGTTGCAGGTAAGTACTCATATCATCCGAAGAGATGTTTTTAAAAGAAACATCATAGCTTGTGGCGCTAAATTTAAGGGCCTGGTTCCTGCGGGGTCTTAGAGAGAAAGTCTCTCCATTTTTTCTTTTAAGGCGTCCAGGTGAGTGTTTGTTTATAATGGGCCAAGCGAGTGTAAAGACGGGTGATTCCTCAATATTTTTATACTCTAGTTTGTATTCAAAAAGCTTCTGTTTTCTTTTAAATGTGGATTTTTTTAAAGGGTCGGGTGTCTTTTTCCAAGAAAAGCCGTCTGTAAAGGAAAGAATAACTCCTCGCCAGTAAAGTTTGTTATAGCCAGGAGTGGGTCCATTAAAGTGGACCTTAAAAACTTCATCTTTACTTGAAATGAGAGACTCAAAGTCTCCTGGTGTGATTCCTTGGGAAAAACCTGTTTGGGCAATGGGGATTTTTTGACCGCCAAAGGGAAGGTGTAAGTGAATTCTTGGAAAAAAAATAAAGAGAAGAATAGACAGAGGAAGACTCGCAATAAAAAGATTCCTTATTTCTTTTATCCTGTGCCTTTTCATCTCTTTATCGTCTTTTAAGAGGGAGTTATCCATTGATGTAAAGCTAGTTATAATAAGAAAGAGAAAACTTATTATAATTAAGTAAATTAGAAAAAATGGCGTTTGATGAATAAGAAATTTTGAAACCATGAATAAAAGTCCAATAAGAAGAAATAAAAATGTATCCCTCTTTGATTCCTCTTCCCATAGTTTAAGGACAAAAAGTGTTGCTAAAAAAAGTGAAGCTCCTTCAATATTTCTTAAACCTTTGTATTGGAAAAAAATATAGAGAAGGGAAGCTATTAAAAAAAAATATTTAGTCTTTTTTAGTTTTTTTAAAGGATGGTAAAGCTTTAAGTTTTGAAAGAGGAGAGGAAGTGTACCAAGCAAAAATATGAGTATAAGTTCGAAGTATCCATCATTAAAAAAGGGGAGGAAAATTAAAAAGATATAAAGGAGGTGGGCGTTTCTTTTCCAGGTCATAACCCCCTCCATTTAAGGTATTGAAAAAGAAAGTTTTCTAAATCCTTTTGACTATTTCCATTATTTAAATGGAGCCCGGGAAGCTTTAGTGAAAATTGACGGTTTTCTTTTAGAGCTTGGCTTAACCAAAAGGCAACTTGTTCATCTTTGCTCTCTTGAGGCAAGTCTCTTTTGTCAAACTCCTGGAGGTGGGTATCCTGAATACAAAAAGCTGTTTTGTTAGAAGATTCGTAAGTTTTTATAAAAGTACCTTTTTCTCTTGCATAAATTTTCCAGTCAATATAACGAAGGGCATCGCCTTCAGAATAAGGAAAGTGGGAGTGAAAGTCTTCCCCAGCTCCCTTTTTAGAATTGTTATTATTTTTATCAAAAGAATCTTCTTCCTCTAAAGGTCTTAGGTGTGGGAGATGGTTTATTTTTTTTGGAAAAATAATGAGACATATTTCTTCAAAAAGAAATACTTTCCATGAGTGCATGAGTTCAAATGGGAATGTTGTTCTAAGAGTAAGCCTTTTAAGAGAGTGGATACCTGGAGGTTTTTTTATTGGAACTTTTACCACGGTACTAGAATGGGGCTTCATAGAAAAAAATTGAGACTTTATGTCTTCATGATTTGTATAGAGGTCAAATTTTGGTTTTTTCGATTTATTATTAATTAAAATTTCAAGGCCAGGGGCATCTTCAGGAAAAAAACCTCTCTGTTTAACTTTCTCAATTGAAACGTTATAGAGGTTATAATTTGTTTTTACTGAGGAAATCATAAGAAAGGAGAAGAAAATAAAAGTAGAGCTGTAGGCCAGTGAACTACTAAAAGTCATCGACATAAAGCCTAGTGAAATAAGGAATCCTATGTAATAAACAGACCTTAATGTAAAAAATATATAAATTTGATCCTTCTTTATAAAGG
>MDTD01010430.1_pt1 | contig 19976 bp, 15 predicted proteins | sample 811221 | NCBI WGS metagenome assembly MDTD01 (sample SAMN05326646, study PRJNA326480) | marine metagenome | isolation source: seawater | place: Pacific Ocean: South West | collected 2011
CAACACGCGAAGCAAAACGACTCGCCTCGTGCTGTGCCCGCGTAAAACTTTTACAAGGCGACGTACATACACGAACATGTACCGTAGACTCGACTTGCACGAAAGGGCAACAAATATCAAGCTTAGATCGTCGAGTGTACAAGCGCATTGTACAGCCTTCCGAATGCGCTCACCAACTCCCGAACGTACCGATACTACCCCAGTACCCTTTTCATCTCTTACTGAAGATGATATCCGATTCATGACGACTGCATTCAGACCTTGGATCTGGAACGCGAATACGGCACGCGATTTTGATAGGTATCTGCGGGATCATCATCACCGCCGCTTCAATATTGAAAAAGCCCGTGTTGTTATACATTCACTGAGAAAGGTGCACAGTGAAATTCATGGACCTTGGGGACAGCCTTTCACAATTCCAACATCGTGGGAATCCTTCAAAGCCATACTAGTCGCGTGCGGTGATTCATTCGGGAGTCTTGAGCTGCCTGAAGGCTTTACAAATAGTGGTGGAGATTCAAACGCAAACTAACTTTTGAATGTAAATTTTAAATTTTATCTAGTTAGAGAAGAGGTGGCAGTCTTTCGCAGCGTAGTTCATCTCGATCTTTGTCGAGTCCCCGAGGCGAAAACTAGCACACAAGGCGGAAAAGTCGTGTTTTTTTAGGATGCTTACTTCAGTCTGGATCATTTTACCCCACTCGCGCGTTTCTGTTGACTAATGCGCGTCACGGCTTCCACAATCGCGCGCGGTACTGGCGCAGCGACGGTGACGCTTCGAGTTGTTTTTCATAAGAGAGTCGGTATATGACCCCCTAAAAATTAACTCGTCACGTAACGAGTCGTCGCTATTCCGACAAGGTCCTTATCGGAATAAATCTACCCGATTTATTCCGATAATAGTGCCTGGCAAAACCAGAGCGAAAAAAAAAGAAAATTCTGATTAGGGTTTAGACCTTCGAATTATGTCCGAATCAGAAAGTAGAAAAGGCCCGTTTTTGGGACGTGTCAATTTTTTTTCAAAACGACGAGTCATGACTCTTCACGGGGGACTCCGAGGGTGCACATTGTCGTACTCCCCGCGGTGGGTCCTGACTCGTCGCCGAGTCCCCCTCCTACGACCCCGCGATCGATCGAAATCGCGCGACCGAGTGGGCGGAATGCGCGAGAGATCCGCACTCGACGACGCGAAGACGCGTCGCGAGACGACGGGAAACGACGGAAACCTCGAGACGTGGGTTCTCGTATCGATTGGTTCGAGTCGTGGACGTCGAGACGACGCGAGAGAGCGCGCGACAGGTGATTCATTCATTCATTCATTCATTCATCGGTGAAACATCATCTTGGTGTTGAGCGCATCGAACAATCGAACGAGGTGTTCTCGCGTCGTGCGAGGAATCGCGCGCGTCGTGAGGGAGACATACGAAAACCGACCGACTGTTCCGTTTCTAGTAGCTCGTGAAGCGTCATGGCGTCGTTCAGCGCGACGGCGAGGCAGGCGGCGTCGAGTCTGTCGTCGAGCGATAAGACGAAGGCGACGACGATTCGATTGTTTCAAAAGTCTCTCAAGGACATGATCACGGGGATTCGAGCGAATAAGGATGCGCAGAGAGAGTTTATTAATAAGTGTCTGAGCGATATACGCGCCGAGGTGGTGTCGAGCGATATACGAACCAAGGCAGTGGCGATCGAAAAGGCGACGTATTTGCACTCGTTGGGATACTCGATGCACTGGGCGTCGTTTCACGTCGTCGAGTTGATGTCGACGACGAACGTGAAATATAAGCGAGTGGGGTATTTGGCGGCGTGTCAATCGTTCGGGGACGACACGGACGTGGTGCTGTTAATTCCGAATCTTTTGAAGAAGGATTTGGCGTCGCCGAATCCCGCCGAGGCGGCGCTCGCCATCTCGTGTCTGGGGAACATCGTGACGCCGGAATTGTCGCAAACCTTGGTCGCGGACGTGTACTCGCTGTTGAATAATCATAAACCCGATCTGCGCAGACGGGCGTGTCTGTGCCTGTACAAGTGTTTCTTGAGGTATCCGGAGGCGTTGCGGCCGTCGTTTGCGCGTTTGACGGAGTGTTTGGACGACGAGGATCAATCCGTCGTGCAAGCCGCGGTGACGGTGCTCTCCGAGCTCGCCATGCACAATCCGAAGACTTATTTGCCGCTCGCGCCGAAATTTTACAAGCTTCTCACGTCGAGCTCGTCCAACTGGATGACCATCAAGTTGGTCAAGGTTTTCGGCGCGTTGACGCCGCTCGAGCCGCGACTGGCAAAAAAGTTGGCGGGACCCATCGGAGAAATTCTGGAGACGACCAACGCGAAATCGCTCATGTACGAATGCGTGCGCACGGTGGTGATGGGGATGACGAGTCAAGAGAAGGTGGTGCGACAGGCGGTGGATAAGCTTAAGGATATGTTGGAGGATCACGATCCGAACATTAAATTTTTAGCGCTTCACGCGTTGACGTTTTTGCTCGATTCTCATCCGCGAATCGTCGCCGAGCACAAGGGTAACATCTTCGAGTGTCTTGATCACGAGGATTCCAACATTCAATACTGCGCGTTGAAGATTGTGTGCGGATTGGTGACGAAGAGAACGCTCATCGACACGACGGCGCACTTGATGAACTCGATGGGCAAGGCGGATCAACGCTTCCGCGACGAGCTCGTGTTGAGCGTGGTAAACATTTGCATGGCCGAGCGTTACGCGTTGGTCACGGACTTTGTGTGGTACCTCTCCGTCCTCGCCGATCTCATTCGCGTGCCGTGCTCGTCTCACGGAGCGCTCGTCGGCGAACAAATCATCGACGTGTGCCTGCGCGTCGAGGTGATTCGCGAAGCGGCCGTTGGCATCTTGGCCCCGCTCTTGCTCGACACGTCTCTTTTGGAGCAATCTAACGTGAACAAGACGGTGCCGAGCGCGCTCAAGGCCGTGGCGTGGGTCGTCGGTGAATACGCGCACTGCATCGTCGATCACGAAGAGATTCTCGACGCCATGCTCAACCCGGCGGTGAAACAACTTCCGGGTGAAACCCAGGCGGTTTACCTGCAAGCCATCTTCAAGGTCTACGCGAGCGCCGTACTCGCGTACTCTCAGGGCATTCGTCCGACCGGTGCTGTCGGCGCGCTTCCCGCGCCCGAGGTGGAACCGCTCATCGAGCTCGCCAACGTCGACGCCGGAAATGACGACGCCGAAAACGCGCCCGCGACCGGAAAACTCGTCCCAGAGTCGGAAGATCTCGTCAGTCTTCGTGAAAAGGTGTCGCGCTGCGTCGCTCCGTTCACCACGAGCTTCAATCTCGAAGTTCGCGAGCGCAGTTGCCAGATGCAACAGATGCTCGCCATCGTCGGCGAAGCCGAGTCGTCCAATCCGGGCTCGGGCGTCGCCATCATCGAAGCCTTCGCCACCGTGCTCGGTGAAGAGATTCAACCGGTCTCCGTCAAGGCGCAGCGTAAGATTGAGATTCCCGACGATTTGGCGAGCGAAGAACCGATGAGCGCCGAGTGGGATTACCTCCTCGCCAGCAGCGACGACGAGGACGACGAGTACGCGAGCAAGAGGAGCAAAAAGGGCAAGAAGAGCAAGAAGAAGGGCAAGACGTCCAAGGAACTTCGCAACGTGACGGAAATCTTCGGCGCGAAGAAGACCAAGGAACAGATCGCCAAGGAGGAGCGCGAGTCTCGAGAGATGCTCGCCAAGCACAAGGAGAAGATGGGTCAGTATTACCTCGAGGGTGATTCGGCCAACGTCGAGGAGACGACGCAAAAGTCGAGCAAGATCAAAACGCTTCCTGGACCGGAGTCCGCCACCATGCTTGCCCTCGAGAATCGATTGGCGAATCATAACGTGGGACAAGGGGAGAGACCGACCATCAAGGGGGAGAGCGACAGCGACGAGGACGACGAGGAGCTCGTCGTCGCCGGACCGAGAAGGGGTAAGCACTACGATCCGAAGAACGATTCCATGCGGTTGCACGGCGAGCTCGGCGCTTTCAATCCGCTCAAACCGCTCGATCGCGGCGAACACCTTCCGGCCGTCGAAGCTTATCCTAAATTTGATCCGTACTCCAAGGACGACGCCGCGTTCAACGCCTTCGCGCCGCAACAACACACCGGCGAGAAGAGATCGTCCAAGGATAAGAAGAAAAAGAAGGATAAGAAGAAGGACAAGAAGGATAAACCGGACGACGGCGCCGCCGCGAACGGCTCGACCAAGGAGAAAAAACCCAAAAAGGAGAAGAAGGAGAAGAACAGAGGCGGCGGTAAAGCGAAAACGTCCTCCAAGGACGTCGACGCGCTCTCCCAAACTCTCCTCAACGCCGAAGTCTAGGAGGGAGTCGACGCCTCGCGCGTCCCGTGTTCGTCTTTACGTGACGAATCTTTGATGTTCTTAGATAGAGTTCGCCGACGACTCGAACGAGATGCCGCGAAGCCGTGGAAGATTACAACAATTTAAAAAACGTGTCCCTTCGCCTCCCCGAGCGTTTCTTAATTGATTGATTCGAAAGTAACGCTCGCGCGCGTCAGTTTGAACCACTCGCGATACCTCACGCGCGAGCATTCATCGCAAATCTCCGAAAACGTGCGCGCGTCATGACGGCGGTGACGTGGGCGGATGCGGGAAATCCCAAATCCAAAGTGACGCTTGCCGACGCGCAAGCCTGGGCCGTCGAGTACGGCTTCGTGAAAACGGATGTCCCGAAGGATCGCCCGATCGCTCAGCGCGTGGACATGGTGGCGTTTTTTAACGTCTATAACACCACCGCGTTCTCCGCGTTTCGAAAGAAATTCAAAACGCGTCGATTGAAACCACCGAATGAACCTCAGGTGCGACTCGGCAAAACGACGCGCCGCTGCCCGAAAGACTGACGCGTTTCGTTCGCGCGCGTAGGACGACGAGACGGACGACGAAGGGAGCGATGACGATGACTACACGGATGAAGAGATCGCTACGTTTCTATCTGAATAAGAAAAGCATAAGGACTACGAAAAGCTCAAATGGCGATACATCAAACGTCCGGGGGGCCAAGCGATTCGCCCAGACGCGTATTACGCGTGTTACGGCGCGGCGCGACATCTCAAAGACGGTGATAACACGGAACCGGCGCCGATGTGGCGGGAAGACGGGTCCATCGATTACGGTGGACGCGCGAAATGGGACGGGTGGGACGCGTGCAAAGGCATGACTGAGGAGCGCGCGAAAATCGCCTTTGCCAAGGCGATGCGCGGAGCGCTCGCCAATCCCGCGGAAAACTTTTACTAAGCCTTCCTCGCGAGCGTCCGTTGCTTGGTCGCGACTTGCACGATCTTTTCTTCCACCTGATGTTTCGCGAAACGAAGACGAGGTCAGTCACCGGCTCGGGTAATAAAAACGAAAACAAACGATGAAATGGAACGAGACGCGCCTTGAGTCCCTTGCGCCGACGCACGGCGTCCATGAGTTGTCGAGCGATGTTCGGACCGATGTCGCCGTCTTCACCGTACTCCTCGCGTTCTTCCTCAGTCGTGGGAGTGAAAAATGGATCGACGTCTATTTTCTTCCAGTGACTGAAGACGAGTTGCGCGGTCGAGGCGCCCGAGGTTTGCACTCGCAGTTGGTCGACGAATCCAAACGCCGACGCCAAGGGAAGGTAGGCGTGAATGATGAACACCCCGGTGCCTTCGCGAATGGTTTCGGAGAGCACGCGCGCGCGACGTTTGCCCAAGACGGCGTATGTTCCTCCGAGCGCGTCGGACGACGTCGTGATCACCGCCAAGTACATCGCCTCCACGAGACGCGAACCGGCTTTGAGCACGGCTTTTCGAATAGCATCCCTGACGGTGTTGATGATTTGCCCCGAAATCGGCCCGAATTGATCCTCTCCGTCGCCCTGATCGTCCTCCAGTGGGTTTTTCGCGATGTGAAGCGTCATCTGCACCCCGGTCAGGGGTTCATCGCACAGAGGACCGCGATCGGTCGCCATTTGAAATCCCGTGAGCACGCTTCCTTGCACCGAGTTTAAATCGAAACCCTCCGCGCCCTCGTCCGCAGGCTCGACGTCGCACGGTTTTCGTAATCCCAGCGCGACGCCGACATTGGCTTGTCCGAACTCTTTCTCGTCGTCGTCCACGTCCACGGTGTACGTGCCGATGTTCAAAATGTTTGAACCGACGCGTTTTGGACCGAGCGCCCACGCCGAACGAAACGTCTCCTCTACGACGCCCTCGGGACCTTGTTCCTCGTACGTCACCGCGGCTCTCAAAGATTTGACCTTATCCAAGAAGTCGCTCGCAATGAGTTTATTCTCATCGCTCTCCACGTCCTGGCTCAACAGGAGCACCTTTAAACTCTCCGCGGAATCATCCACCGCTCGCGAGACGAAATCGGGCATCGGTTTCGCCGCGCACGTAATCGTCAAGCGTCCATTCGGCGTCGTCGACGACGACGTCCCGCTCCCTTCGACGGTCTCTCGAAACGAGATGATCGGAGGTGACACTCGGATGGGAACCTTGGCGAATCGTTCGCGCAAATCCGCGACGCACCGTTCGAGATGTACCTCTCCCGCCGCCGCGACGACGTGTTCGCCCGTCTCCGTCAGACTCACCTCGACGAACGCGTCGGCTCGATTCAACAACCGTAAACCCTCGATCAGGGCGTCCATGTCACTCACATTTTCCGGTTCAATCGCCACTTTCACGATCGCCGCCGCCTGAAACATCATCTCCCCGAACGGTGGACACTCCAACGACGACGAGAGCGTCGCCGACTTTAAAATGGAACGCTCCAACCCTCCGACGGCGAGCAAATTTCCCGCGGGCACTTGGTCCACCTTGAACATTCCCTGACCCATCATGAGATACAGATCGCTCAGCACCACCTCGTCGATCTCGTTCGCGTCGTAATCGCTCGGATCGTGCGTCGAATTCAACACGAAGAGCCTATCGCCCTTGCGCACCGTTCCGGAAAAGACGCGCGCAAAGGCGAGAAATTTCGAATCTCCCGGCGCCCCCGGTTCCGAGAGCGCCCCCTGCACGTGACTCTTCGGAATCGCCATCATTTTACTCACAAAGAGAATCTTCGGTGCGTCATCGCTCGACGAACACGCCGCGACCGCGCGTCTCGCGTCGTCCACGCCGCTCGGACGAGGTCCTCGAAGCGCCGGCATCGGAAAGACGCGAGAGAGTCGCTTGGCCGCCGCCGCTCGCGGACTCGGTAAACACTGCGCCACCATCTCTAATACACACGGTGACATCGGCAACCACGCGCGCATGATGCTCTGAAGCGCAGCGCGTCGATCGGGATTGTTTAATTCCTTCTCCGTGACGTCCACTTTCAACGTGCGCGCGAGGTCGGATAACGTCCGCTCGACGGGTTCACCGTTTTTTTCTCGTTCGGCGACGTCGTACAGTTTCCAAATCGGATCTAATATGCACTGCACGAAGAGAGGTTTGAGCTTACCCTTGGCAACTTTTCGACTGACTATACGTCGCATCTTCGGATGGTAGTACCAATCCCCGGAGAGCGCCCTGAACAGTGAACTCTTCGAACACCCGAGCTTTTCGGCGTAGACGTCGACGAAGAGGTCGGGTCGAAACGCCCACCCGTCGATGGCGCTTCCGAAGGCGACGTTCCCTCTCGCGATGTTAAACGCCTCCGCATCTTCATCTTCATCGTCTTCGACGTCGTCCAGGTAATCCACCGTCGTCGTCGCGCCGTCCTCGTCCTCTTCCTCGTCCGCTCGTCCGCCGCGGTCCTCGGCGGCGTCGAACGCCGTGAGAAGGACGTCCGTCCGCGAGATGAATTTTTCACTCTCAAACGCACTCATCAACCCATTCACCTCGTGCAACAGCATTCGCACCCTCTCGTACGCATCCCTCGCGTCGTATCCCAACTCCACGATCAATCGATCGAATTTATTAAACACCACGCACGGCTTTAACCGTTCCTCCCACGCCTGTCTCAACACCGCGCGCGTCTGCACGCACACGCCCTCGACGACGTCGACGACCACCACGCATCCATCCGACAATCGCGCCGCCGTCGATACTTCACTACAGAAATCCACGTGTCCCGGAGAATCGATCAACGTCACCAACATCGAAGACGACGAATTACTTTTCGAAGCCGCCGCCGCCGCCGCCGCCGCCGCCGCCGCCGCCGGCGTGTACGACAGAGAGATCCCCGCGCTCTTCATCGTGATCCCTCGTCTCTGTTCGTCCTCGAGATAATCCATGAACCGCATCGTCCCCGCCTGTTTCCTCGAGATGAATCCGTTGTGCGCGATGAGACAATCGCTCAGCGTCGTCTTCCCGTGATCGACGTGCGCGAGCACGCACAGGTTTCGCACGAAATCCGTCCTCGATTGGGACGACGCCAATCGTTTCACCGCATCGTCCATGATCGACGACCGACCGAACGACCGACCGACCGACCGACCGACCGACCGACCGACCGACCGACCGACCGACCGACGAAGCCTTTCACCACGACCTCCCTCCTCGCGTCGTCGAGTGAATCATTCATTCATTTCTCACTCACTTCATTTTCATTCATTCGCCCGGCCGCCAACCGACTCGACGCGCGGGACCGGGGTGGTGGTAAACCCTAGGTATGTACTATGTATGGTTCAGAGGGATTATTCCTTGAATAGATAGTGTACTATGCAATTGTATTAAAATGTGTTTTTATATATTTGAATACAGTTTAATATATATTAAATACGGCATACGTGAATGATAAAAAGTTACTTCAGCATGAGATTTAGCCTTTTAGGGTTTAGGCTGAAGTAACTTTTTATCGTTTTACACATTTCATTTACACATTCGTACTGTAGCAACTGGTAAGATTGTCTAACCGTGATAAACATGTCTGCAATACCCCCATCCCATCTCCGACGAGTCGTGACCGACGCGAGCGCGTCGTGACCGCGCCCACCCACCTGGACACGCGCATGCATGGATACTTCTTGAGTCATGACTCACGATGGGGGACTCAGAGCGTGCCACGCGACGCGCGTCGCACCCTGGGGTGCGGCGCATTCGTGATGAAACCGTTCGGGGTGACTTTCGCGCGATGCGCGGGCCTCTGCGCGTGAAAATTGGTGGTCACGCGTGAAATGTAGTACATGTAATTCTCACCGAGTGTTGTCGCGAGGAAAGGAGCGACGGCGCCGATATCGCCCGAATTGTACGATGATGCCACCATTGAATTCGAGCGATATCGGCGCCCTCCCTCGTTTGTTTGCGACAAAACTCGGCGAAGACGCATGAAAACACTTTTTATACGTTCACACCGACGTTCACGCGCAGAGGCTGACGCATCGCGCGAAAGTTACCCCGAACGGTTTCGTCACGAAAGCGCTGCACCCTGGGTGCGACACCGTGCCCCCCACTTGAGTCATGACTCGTCGTTTTGTGCCGCGGCCCGCGGGCCGAGTCGGCGACCGACCGGCCGAGGCGACGATTGGACGACGAGAGGGCGGCGCGCGCGCGCGACGGGACCGCGATGGGGAGGACGCGCTCGTCCGTCGCGTTCGTGCTCGCGTTCGCGTTCGTTCACGCGTTATGTTCCGGCGCGCGCGAGGTGGAGGTGGGAAGAACGCGACGACGACATCGACGCGCACCGTTGGAGCTCGAGCGATGACGACGACGACGACGACGATGGATCGAGTGATTGGACTGACGACGGTGACTTTTGGGAACGCGTAGGCGGTGCTTCGGTTTAAGAAGGTGCACTCGTGGGGGGATAACGCGCGCGGGGAGAACGGACGAGGAACGGTACGCGCGACTCGCGGGGCGGGGCGACGAGGCGAGACTGACGAAGAACGCGCGCGACAATAGGCGACGGGAAACGGCGAGTGTGATAGCGGAGAGATCGTCGAGTTTGGATGGGATTTAGAGGGTACGTGCGTTTTGTCGACTCGGAAGGTCGTTCATTCGTTCGTTTGGGTGAGGACTGATTCGAATCACATCGCGCGCTCGCAGGCACGGTGAAAAAGATAGCCGCCGGACTCAACCACGCGGTGATGATCACGGAGGACGGAGCGGCGTACGCGTGGGGGGCGAACACGTGTGGACAAACGGGGACCGGGAATTTTGACGCCACGATGAGACCGGTGAGGATTTTAACAGACGTCGTCGTCGATGACGTCGCCGTGGGGAGCCAACACACGCTGGCGTTGGCCAGGGACGGAAGACTCTTCGCGTTCGGGTGTAACGGCCGAGGCGCGCTCGGAAGGAACCCGAGCACGCTGGACGTGACCGCGACGCCGGTGGAGGTGTCCACGCCGGAGACCTTCGTCTCGGTCGCCGCCGCGGGCGCGCACAGCGTCGGACTCACCGCCGGAGGCGCCGTGTACACGTGGGGGGCAAACCACGAGGGACAGCTCGGTGCGTGTGAAGTGCGAGGACGAGAAGAACGACGCGACTGACTCGATGCGCCGCGCGCAGGTCTCGGCGGATGTGTTCTCCCGGGAGGGCCCGGTGGAGATCCGTGCCTGAACGACATATACTCGGTGAGGCAATCTCGCGCGTCGATATTAATTATTAATGTGTTAATTTTTCGCAGCCCACGAAAGTGGTTTCGACGGACGCCGGCTCAGTTTTGCCTCCGATAAAATTAATTGCAGCCGGAGGAGGACCCGTGTCGACCATCGACCACGCTGCCAAAGGCGGACACACCGTGGCGGTCACAACGACAAACGTTGTGTACGCGTGGGGAGATAATTTCTCTGGGCAGCTCGGTGCGTGCGATTGTCGTGTCTCATCGAACGATTCTGATCCGAATGCAGGGGTGAGACAGGTCTATTACAACGCGTCGACGTCCACAACGCTGAACAACACGCACATGTACACGCCGAACAAGGTGAGAGGGACTTTTCATCGTGAAGGGAAATATTTAAATTAATTAATTTATTTGCAGTTTGACCAAACATTGAACAAATTTTACAATAGACACGAAAAACCGATGCTCGTGGAGGCTCACAGCATCGCAGTGGCGAGCGGAACGAGCGTGCAGGCCGAGAAATCGGTTCTCCCGGGTATCAAGGGGATAGACGCTGGAAATGCTCACACGATTATGCTCTTGGAGACTGGTGAAATATTTACTTGGGGAGACAATTTTTACGGTCAGCTCGGACTCGGATACGCGTCGAGAGATAACACACCGAACAGCTTCTATCTCACGCGCAATTACCTGGAGCCACAGATGATCGACAGGCCCACGCGCATCAAAAAGTTTGATCACGTGCAATCGACCATCGGCGCTAATAATTCTCAAATTATTTTCACGACTGTCACCGGGTGCGTTAGCGACGGAATTACGCCTCGAAAATCTGCGACGTGCACGATCGATACTGACTTCGTGTGCACACAGGACGGTACAGGAGGACAGCGCCACGTTCGTGCAGGTACGAACGATTGTTCCGAATTAATTTATTAATTATTATTTTCCTCCGCGTCACGAGTGACTGACGGCGACGCGCGCGGCGCTCGCGAACAGGTATCGGCCGGTGGTGACGTGTCCATGGCCTTGACGGCGAGCAACAGACTCTTCGTGTGGTACGTTTCGTTCCCTTGCGAGGTTTCGTGGTCTCGCTCGCCCGCTCGACGCGTCGACTGACGGGTGCGTGTGTCCTTCACGCAGGGGCGATAATTCCAAGGGACAGCTCGGCGTGTGCGGGTGCGGAGGGTGCGCTGAGTACGGTGGCGGTGATACCGGATCGTGTACGTTGACCAGCGTGGGTGAGACGTGTCCGTGCAATTGCGGTGGACTGGGCACGTGTTATCAGCGAATGAGCGCGACGTTGCAGCTTAACCAAGGACGATGCGCCGTCGTCGGGCCGGCTGGGGTCGAAAAGCCGATGTGCAATTGCACTCGGGATCTACTGAAGTCGTTCAAGACTCTGACTCAGGATAACAACGACATCGGTATGGAGGGAAACATCGAAATCATGGACTCCCCGATGGTTTCGGATATGAGCTTTACGAAATCCTTCACGACGGTTACTCTCGTCGCCGTCGGAGGAGGCGGCTGTTTCGCCGTCTCCGAGTCCGATTGTAAAGACGACGTAAACGGCGTCACCTGCTCTGGGAATGGACGGTGTCTCTCCGACGGTTCGTGCAGTTGCAATCCGGGTGCCGGAGGGGACACGTGCGAAAACGAGTGCCCGCAAGGCACGGATGCGGACAAGGAGGCGCTCGCTCGGTACGGCTTGATCGATAACGTCGTCGGCAAAGAGTGCTCGGGACACGGCACGTGCAACGCCGTCACCGCGCTCTGCGAGTGCGACCCGGAGTTTTTCGGTCCTCGCTGTTCGTACATCTGCAGACGCGACGAAAACATGAACATTTGTTCCGGAAACGGCACGTGCGTCTACACTCCCGAGATCACCGTCGCCCCGTACTGCGTGTGCGACCGTTTCCAAAACGACGACGAGTGCAAATCGAGAGGATTACAAATGTATTCTCAGGGTTGGTGCAGTTATCACGGCGGCGAGGTCAACGGCGGTTTCCAGGCGTGTTTCAGCGCCGGTTCTTGCGGAAACTGCGAAAGTCCCGCCGCGCCGCGTCTCCCTCGTCCGTTTCGTCTCCTCGCCGCCCTCATCCTCACCACCCTCTTCTTTTCGTGAAGACGACATCCTTTTAAAAGTACTAGTCCATCGGTCCACACCTTCCACGACTCGAAAACGCGCGCTCGGCTCTCTCCCTCGCGCGCCTTCGAAAATCAAAAAACTCTGAGAAGTGAAAGATTTCGAGAAATCTCAGTCGTCGACGCGCGATCGAGAGTCGAGCGTCGCGCGCGAGGCGGCGATCGAAGGACGACGCGACGGACCGCGTCTCTCGGCGATGCTTCGATTCGATTCCCCCGGCGCGCGAAGTCCCGCGGGACCCGGGTCGCCGTTCGTCGACGCGGGAGGGGGACGAGAAAGCGCGGGAGCGGGACGCGCGTCGTCGTCGAGGGACGCGCCGACGAACGCGCGAGACGGACGAGGACAACGGGATGGGAACGTGGGATCGGTGAGCGCGAGCGCGAGCGGTGGTGCGTCGACGCGGGTGACGACAACACGAGGAGGGTCGAACGGCGGCGGCGGCGGCGGCGGCGGCGGAACGTTGGAACTCTCGGCGACGACGTGCGATGAGTTGGCGCGCGTGTTGGAGTCGAGACGGTATGGAAGAGAGGCGTCGAGTTTACAGGAGGCGGTGAAGACGATCGATCTCGTCGAGCACGTGTTGAAGAGGAATAGAGAAAATTTGCGAGAATTTTTCAGCGCGTGTTTTCAGCCGATTCTATGTCGATTGTTTTCGTTCGATGGGTCTACGAGCGAGGGGTGGATGAACGCGGCGTTCGCAGGAAGCGAACGAGACGTGAGAGAGCTCGTGGAGTTTTTGTCGCCCACGGGGACGTTTATGCGCGCGATGATGTTGGCGGATAGCGACAAGTTGGTGCAGTTCGCGTTTCCGCTCGATCGTTTGCCCGAGCGCACGCAGCGCATGCTTCAGACGGAGAGCGGGGCGATGGCACTGAATAGATCTCGACCGTACGCCGGGTGCATCAAGAGAGACAGCGTGGGGAAGTACCAGGTGCATCTCGGACTGTATCACTACTTCATGTTTTGGACGGCGTACTTTGCGATGAGACCGGGAGGAAGACGAGGGACGTCTTCGACGTCATCGTCGAGCTACGCCACGCGTTCGAGCTACGGTACTCCGGGCGGATTCGGTGGATCGTCGCTCGGCGGTGGAGGCGCGTTTTTAGGCGGTCAGTGGCCCTCGACGCCGCTGATGAACCGTCCATCGTTGGCGCAGGTGCACCCGTACCGAGAGTTGTTACTGTCGCATCTCAAGTGTTTCCTTCCTCGAGAAGCCGCGGGAAAGAATTGGGCGAACAAGACGGACGCGAGCGCGATGCACGGGGAGATTTTAGTGAGCATTTTGACGGAATTCTGGATGCCCGTGGACAACACGAACGGGTCGCAGTCGAGTGACGTCGGGCGAGGAGGATCTCCGTTCCGACGAGTTCCGACGATGGCTCGAGTCGTCGACGACGCCATGCGAGCGAACGGTATGAGTCCGGGCCACGGCATGGAATCGCGTCGCGAGACGCGGAGGTACGCGTACAATCCGCCCGCGGTTGATCACGTGAACGCCGTGACGCTCTTGATCACCTACCTCTTCGCGGAACTTCCGGATAGACGAGGCGAAAACGTTGAGGGGATGAAAACCATCGAAAGCGCACGAGAGATGATCCAACGTCCGTTGTACTGCTTTTTGCGCGAGGCGTTCACGCAGTGGCCGACGGAGAGCTCGACGAATTTGGAACCCATCGTCACGCTTTGGGTGGCGTATTTCGCTCCGTGGTACGCCAAGTATCCTCAGACTCAAATGAAATCCTCGAGCTCGACGAAACGCTCCGGTTCGCCACGAGCGATGCTGACGTCTCCGTTGAAGTCATCGCTCTCGTCGAGCGGTGGATCCTCGTCGACCGCGAGAAACGATAGCTTTTTGCTCCCGACCGGGAAGGAGCACAAATTCGACGATCAAGTCGTGGACACGCCCGGACAGTTTTCTCACGTTCGACACGTTCTGAAGAGCATTCCGTTCTATCACGAACTCATGAAACACTTTTTAGAGTTGTGCTGCAAGCGCGTGCCGCTCGACGCCGAGGGCACGGCGAACGTGTTGCTCACGGTTTTGGAACCGCTCGCCGCCGCGCCGAATTTGCTCAAACTTCTTCGAGACGTGGAGGATGGATACGCTGAGTTCGTCCTCGATCCGTTCAAAGGAACGCTCAAGACGATGCACGCGCGAGAGGAGACGGCAGCGAACGCCGAATCATACTATCCACTCATTCGTTCGCAGTTGCAAGACTGGGAACCGGACGTTGATCCGGTGAATTTAGCCGCCTCGTTGCCGGGAACGCCGGGCACGAACGCCAACTCGCCGCTGAGCAAATGGACCGGTGCCGTCGCGAGATTGATGGCAAATCGCGTGTCCGAATCAGATAAAACCACCACGTCCAAACACTTGCGCATGTTCACGCCGGAGACGGATGGTTTGGCGCAAGTCGCCATCGCGCTCATCCATCGTTTGGAACGAGACGCGACGCAAGTGCCGACGGCGCATCCTCTGCGTAAAAAAGTGCCACCTTTCCGCAAGGCGAGCTTTTCCGTGTTCCATCTCGAGAGATTCCGCGACACGCCCTACCTGAAGAGTCCCGTGGCGACGAAGTACGTGGACACGGATTCCGGTGAGAGTCGCCAAGGATGGGCGTCGACGCGCGCGAGCGCCAAGGAAATGTACAGAGGCGATTGGATGCACCGACCGATCGGCGGGAACGAAATCTCCGTCCTCGTGTGGATGTTGGTGCCGATCTCGACGTTTCTCAACAAAAAGCTTCGTCTCGATGGTACAGCGACGGATGCGAATCGTCGCATCACCGCGGCGGACGTTCACGCGGCGGCGACGGAGTCGTGGACGGCGGCGCGGCGCGCGCGACGAGAAAACGCACCGGCGGAGTACGCGTTCGCCATTCGGGCCGTACTCGAGGCAGTGACGCTCGGAATGTGTCGACGGAAAGGAATCACGATCAATTTACGTCCGTTAGCCGAGTACCAAATGCTCGCGCTCTTGTTTGTGCTTCGATTGTTGACGCGGTTTCTGATCGTTGTCCTCTTCGCGTTGGCGCAACTGTGACGCGGCGCTGCGAGGCGTTACAAACTACAACCTACATAGACGATGAAACATACACACATTTAGACAACTCACACGACACCACTACGACTGCGAATCAGCCTTTGGCTCGCGCCCTCGCTTCCAGAAACGCAGTCGCGTGAACGGCGACGGCTTTTTTGCATTCGGGTCCTCGGGCGGCGGCGGCGAGTACCTCGCCTTTGTCTCTGAGTAAAATAGACGAACGAGCTCGCGGAACCCCAAGGTGAAGAGAAAGCTAAGGGCTAATCCGCACATCAACAGTAACAGCGTCGCCGTGCGTTCGACCGGAGTCCCGACGACCCAGACACGATCGAACGCGGCGCCGTTGACAAAGCCGGCGGCGACGTCTGCCGCCGCTCTCGCCCCCGTCGCGGGATCGACCGGAGGCATCATGACGCTCGGTAACGTCGGCACAAACAACACAAACGCCCCTATCACCGTACCCACGAGCGCCGCGCACACGGCCGAACACAGAAACACCGTCTTCATGAGCAAGACGCGATACCCGTACATGAGCTCTTGCGAACGCTTGAGCGCCGCGCCCGCCTTGACGTCTCCTTCCATCAGTATCACCGGCGCCGCCACGGCGTAATCTAACAATCTAATCAATCCAAGATATGGTATCGGAATCGTGATCAAAGAATTCCACGCGATGGAGAGCGTGCGTCGAAAATCCAAGGCGACGACGGATTTCAGCGCGCCTCTCGACGCCTTCAACGCTTCCCACGCGTCTCCCCAAAACCCGAATCGCGTCGATCTCGATCCCTCGTTCGACGTCTCCATCCCTCGCAACACCACGATTCGCACGTACGTCGAGCACACAAACTTCCAGACGGCCACAGCGAGCGCGAACGTTGCCGCCACCGCCGGCGTCTCGTGCACGCGAAACAGCGCCAAGACAAACGTCTCGCCCAAATTCACGCTCTGCGCCCACACGCCCGCCGCGAGCGCGAGCACCAACGCACGAGGCGCGCGTTCGATCGTGCGTCGAACCGTCGTCGTCGTCATCCACACCACCGTGGGCTTCATCATCGTCTCGTCGCTCGCCGCCGCCGCCGCCGCCGCCGTCGGCGCAACCGCCGCGTCCCCGTCCCCGTCCTCTCCCGCGTCCCCCCCCCGCGCACGCCGCGCGCGATCGCGTCGCGCGCGAGAAAATCGCGCGCGCGACTCCATCGCGCGCCTCCGCGCGAGAAGAACGCGCGCGCATCGTTCTCGCGCGTCGTCATCGAATCCACGGTCGAGACGCCGGTCGCCGCCCACGGCGATGACGCGCGATGGGCGTCGCGCGCGCGTCCCTCTCGCGCGCGCGGACGCGATGACGCGACGATGGACGCGCGCGCGACGACGCGCGCCATTCTCGGTCGTCGCTCGACGTCGTCGTCGACGTGTGCGGGGGGTCGTGGGATGGGGCGCGCGCGCTCGAGGGACTCTTTGATGAGTCATGACCCGTCGAATTCCAGGGGAACAAACGCAGGTCGACCCGCGCGATCGTCATCGTCGACGCCACTCGTCGCCTCGCGTCGCGACCGATCCGACGCTCGAGCGCGAACGACGCGCGCGTCGGGAATCACGTCGCGCGGAGAGCGAGAGAGGGCGCGCATCGCGACGAGAGACGCGACGCGCGATCGATTCGATTCATTCGGAAGAATTTGAAAATTTTGAAAACCGATGGAATATCACCGCGCGAGCTCGGCGATTCGCGCCCCGGGGGCGGCGATGACGGATGAGAACGCGCCGGCGATGATGGGGAAGCGCGGGACGGGCGCGGGCGGGGGATTGGGGGCGTCCGGAGGACTCGGGGCGAGGATGGGACAAAAGTCGTTTGGAGACGTCAAGACGCCGGCGAGGGCGGCGTTGGGGAACATCACGAATCGAGGACGTCCCGAGGGCGGTGGGACGCAGATGAGCGCGAGAAAACCGGGTTTGGTCGTACGCGAGGACGCGCCGGGGGTGGCGCGAACGCCGGCGCCGAGCGTGAAAAAGGCGGGCGCGGAGACGTTTTTGGAGAGCATCAAGGCGAAAATGTCGGTGGAGCAGTTGGCGGAGATGCGACAGAGGGCGGAGCGATACGTGGACGAGTCGGATGACATCGAGTATTTCGCGGGGAAGACGCGCGAGGAGCAGTTGAAGGATTTAGAGGCGAAACAACGCGCCGATGTGGAGGCGAGAGTGCGAGAGGTGCTCGACGGCGGTTTGGGAAAGCCGGCGTACCGAAGCGCGTCGGTGGACGAAACCGCCATCGCCTCGGGAATGAACCATATGAAACTCAGCGAGAATCGAAGCAAGGACATCACTAATGTGTTCGATGACGATGATTATTTAGGCGTCTCTGAGGATGACATGTGCAACTTTATGAGTCCGGGAAAGGGGAGCGTCGAGGCGTCGATGGCCGATTACTTCGCCGTTCCGACCGTAGACGACGCTCTGGACGTGCTCGGCGACGAACTCGACGGGTTTTGATCGTTGTGAGTGATGAGACGCGTTCGCGCCGAGAAATCGCGCGCGCGCATCGTCGAACCGAACCGCTGTAAAGTACCCGTCGTGAGGAAGCGAGCGGGGGAGGCGCCTTTTCGCCATTTTGTGATACTATTCTACTACGTATAGCTATTCATTCGTTTACGCACCGACCGACGCGCGAGCACGATGGATTTTGTTCTTTGGTTCATCTATCTCTTCCCGCCACGACCGAAAACGTTCCGGATGACTCTGCGTGCGCGTCGAGCGCCTTGCCGAAGCGGTTGGAACCCGAGCACGCGCGTCGCAGGCGTGAGCGACGCGGAGCGCTGCACTTCGATGGGAAACCACGGGTGTTTGAGCGCTTGTTTCGCCGTCAATCGCTTCTTGGGACACCTCTGCAATATCTGTCGCAAGAAATCGATGAACAACTCATCCTCGGTCGCCTCGATTTCGCTCATATCGACGCGCGTCTCGAGAATCTTTTGATACGTCTCCCACGCGCTGTCGGCTTGATAAAAATATTTACCCGTGGCGAGCGCGTGTATAGTCATTCCCGCCGCCCACACGTCCGCTTTAAACCCATCGCAAGGTTCCCCATCGCAACACTCGGGCGCGGTGAACGCGGGCGTTCCCGGCGTCTTCGCCACGGGTTCGTACGTCCCGTCTCGCCGTCGCGTCACGCGAACCGCGCACCCGAAATCACCGAGTTTATACAGTCCTTCAACACCGACAAACACGTTTTGCGGTTTCACGTCCAGATGCGCCACTCCTCGCTCGTGACACGTTCGCAACGCTCGAAATAAATCCCGCGCGATCGCCTTGACGTCGTCCGCGCGAAACCTCTCAAACGTCTCCTCCTCGTCCAACACCGAACCCTCGGGACAATACTCCATCACCAACCGCGCTCGATTCTCCTTCACGTCATTCACCCACTCGTACGCTCGCACCACGTTCTCGCACGCGCACTCGCTCTGCATCTCGCTCTCCTCCTCCGCCTCGTCCAGCAGCGTACGTTTGCGTCCCACCCGCACGTTGGCCAACTTTCTCTTATCCATCTCCTTCACCGCCACTAATTGTGACTTGGACACCTCGCCGACAGACGCACCTTTTTTCATCGCGTTCCCATCCCTCATCGACGCCTTCCCGCCCTCGTCCGTCGCATCTTCGTTCGGGACGACGACGTTTCGTCCGCTCTCGTATAAAAACACCTCGCCGAACGCGCCTCGTCCCAAAAGTCTTCCTCGTTCACCGTACGCGTCGCTCATCTCGGTCGATTTACGAAGCGTCGACGATGTACGCGCGAATCTCACGCGCCTCTTCCTCGCCATCGACGCGCACGCGCCCATGAGCGCGCGAATGAATCGATGAATCGATGAATCGATGAATTCGATGAATCGACGCCCAATCCAAATCCAATCCGTCGTCGACTCGAGACGTTCGACTCGAGACGTTCGACGCGACACCTTCGACGAAAACGACCGGATCGTCTCGAGAAGCGAGTGGCCCTCGCGCGTTCGCTCGCGCGCGCGAGTCACGAGTCGCGCGTCGTCACCGACCCGAAACGACCGTCGAGTGGGCGAACGCGGGCGCGAGGTTGCGTTTATGCGTCACACGGTGTCTTGTGTAGACGGGGCTCTGACGTGGTCGTCTACGTGTGTGAGGGTGGGTGGGTAGGGTTCAGGATGGTCGGTCGGTCTGTCTGTCTGTCTGTCTCGGGTCGTTTCTACACTTTTCAAGTATGTGTATATGGTGTAAAAGTCATATATAGATATGTTTTAAAGGAACACATGGTTGATGCGGTGTGGCCGTCGACGCGGGAC
>MDTD01117624.1_pt1 | contig 19976 bp, 16 predicted proteins | sample 811221 | NCBI WGS metagenome assembly MDTD01 (sample SAMN05326646, study PRJNA326480) | marine metagenome | isolation source: seawater | place: Pacific Ocean: South West | collected 2011
AGCGCGAGGTCGATTTGGAGGTGTCTATCGGCGATTTTGTGGTCAGTGGTGGTGAGCTGCCAGCCATGCTTCTGATCGATGCCATTGTGCGATGGATTCCCGGCGTTGTAGGCCATGAAGCGTCGGTGGCCGAGGATTCCTTCTCTGAGGGCTTGCTCGATTGCCCTCATTTCACCCGCCCAGAGGTTTTCGAAGGTGAGCGGGTACCGGACGTTCTGCTCAGCGGGGATCACGCGGCGATTGCCAGTTGGCGGCGAGCACAGGCTATTCGTCGTACATTAGATCGCAGACCAGATTTGTTGTCGTGGGAGGGGGTTACCGATAGTGACCGCCAGCTTCTCGCGAAATGGGATCTTTAACGTGCTATGGGGGCAGACATTCTCGATTCGAGCAGGTATCATCGCGCCCGCCCGGAAAGGTCTGTCGCCTGAAAGCCGCCCAGGCTGTTGTAAGTCTCTAGCGATCGTCCTGAACTGAACGGTACAGGGGCACGTACACGAAACAAGGTTGAGATCAGTCGACCGTCGTAACAAATGCGGCGGTGGGAGAAGGTAATGAGCACCAACAAAATTATTGCCGAGCTCGATGCGGAGCAAATGAGTCGGGAAATTCCGGAATTCGCACCGGGTGACACGGTAGTAGTACAGGTGCGAGTGAAAGAAGGTAACCGCGAGCGCCTGCAGGCGTTTGAAGGCGTGTGCATTGGCAGGCGCAATCGTGGCCTCAACTCTGCATTCACTGTTAGGAAGATCTCGCATGGCGTAGGTGTGGAGCGGACGTTCCAGACGTACAGCCCGCTCGTTGACAGCATTACGGTCAAAAGACGTGGCGATGTGAGGCAGGCTAAGCTCTACTTCCTCCGAGAGTTGTCCGGAAAGGCAGCGCGCATCAAGGAAAAGCTCTCCTCCTAATCGCATTGCCCGGATGCGTTTATGCGCCCTGTTGCGAAGTTTTGGGTTCCTGCCGACCGGAATGTCAATGTCCGCACGACCAAAATTTGCGTTAATCAACCTGTATTCTTAAGGCCACCCCGAAGTCGGTGGTAAATCTCAGTAGAGGGGAGGTAACGGCAAAGTGAACCCATTCCATCAAAAAGTTGGGAATCTTGGACTGGATACGCTGTACCTCTGTGCTCTGGTAGGGGTCGTTTTTGCAGGCCCTGCGTCGGCGCAGGTGGTTAAGGAGCGTATAACGGCTGCATTGAGCGGATTTGCGGGGCAGCCGATTGCTGTTGAAAGCGTCCGCCCCAGTCCCGCCCCCAATATCATTGAGGTTCAGATTGAGAATGGTCCGCTGTTGTACGCCACAGATGACGGCAGCTATTTTTTCCTAAACGGTGATTTGCATCGAACCAACCAATCCGGTGCTGTGAATGTCACCGAGGAGCGCCGGTCTGTAGGGCGCCGAGAGCAGCTGGCGGCGGTCTCTACAGATGAAATGGTGGTTTTTTCCCCTGAAGGAGAGGTGCTTGACTACGTCTCGGTGTTCACTGACGTCACCTGTTTTTACTGCCAGAAGCTGCATCGAGAAGTGGATGAACTCAATGCGAAGGGTATTGAGGTTCGCTATTTGGCATTCCCGCGAGGTGGTATGAACTCAGACGGTGCTAAGAAATTGGCAACCGCTTGGTGTGCCGATGACCAGCAGACCACTCTGACCGAACTCAAAGCTGGCGTGGATTTACCCGTCAACGACTGTGCTGACAACCCCATTGCCATCCAATACCAGCTTGGACAGGATATGGGCGTCACTGGTACTCCTGCGATTATTACCAGCTCAGGCATGATGATTCCCGGTTACCGACCGGCGGCCGATTTGGCCGCGGTCCTCGGGTTGGATTGAGTCAGTCCGGCTAGGCGAGAGTAATTTTGGATACACACTTTCAACGGATTGAGCGACTGCCGCCATACGTCTTCAACATTATCGGCGAGCTGAAGCAGGTCGCGCGCTCACGTGGTGAGGACATTATCGATTTCGGCATGGGTAATCCTGATCAGCCAACACCCTCTCATATCGTCGATAAATTGCGGGAAACAGTGGGTCGCGGGGACACTCATCGCTACTCGCAATCCAAGGGAATACCCCGTCTGAGAAAAGCGATCTGCGACTGGTACCAGAAGCGGTACGACGTTGTATTGAATCCCGAGACAGAATCGATTGTGACACTGGGTTCCAAGGAAGGCCTCGCGCACCTCGCGCTTGCGACGACAGGAGTAGGCGACGCCATTTTGGTGCCCAATCCGAGTTATCCAATCCACCCTTATGGTTTTGTGATTTCAGGCGCCGATCTTAGGCACGTTCCGATGCAAACCGAGGCGGGTTTCTTGGAAGAGCTTGAAGTAGCGATTCGCAATACGTACCCCAAACCAAAGATGTTGGTGTTGAACTTCCCTTCTAACCCAACGGGGCATTGTGTCGAGTTGCCGTTCTTTGAGCGCGTCATCGATATTGCGAAGCAGCACAATATTTGGATCGTTCATGACCTCGCCTACGCGGATCTGGTGTTCGACGGGTATAAAGCACCCAGCATCCTTCAGGTGCCAGATGCGCGCGATATTGCGGTAGAGTTCTTTACGCTGTCGAAAAGTTACAACATGCCGGGATGGCGTGTTGGCTTCTGCTGCGGGAATGCACAGCTGATTGCTGCGCTCACGCGAATCAAGTCTTACCTTGACTACGGTATTTTCACTCCTGTACAGGTAGCTGCGATTGCCGCGCTCGAGGGGGATCAGCAGTGCGTAACAGACATTCGGGATATGTATCAGCGGCGTCGTGACGTTCTGTGTAGTGGTTTGAACGATGCGGATTGGCCTGTCGAACCTCCCAAGGCCACCATGTTTGTGTGGGCGCTGATACCTGAGGCATTCCGTCATATGGGCTCTGTCGAGTTCAGCAAGTTGCTGTTACAGCGAGGTGGTGTTGCTGTCTCACCCGGAGTTGGCTTTGGCGAATACGGTGAAGGGTTCGTCAGATTCGGACTGATTGAAAATGAACATCGCACCCGGCAGGCGATTCGTGGCATTAAAAAGGTGCTCCGTCAGGGCCCTCCTGTTGCCGCTGAGGAGTTGTCAGCATGAATGGTGAAGCGCTGCGTATTGGCGTCTGTGGCGTCGGCACAGTCGGCCTCGCCACGATCGATATTCTTCTTCTGCAGAGCGCAATGGTATCGGCTCGTGCAGGAAAGGACCTCAAAGTCACTCACGTTGGTGCACGTAGGGATCACGCGGATCATGATTATGGCGACGCGCGCGTGAGCCGCGATGTGATGGACGTAGCGCGCGACCCTGAAGTAGACGTTCTCGTCGAGCTCATTGGCGGAACCGGTGTGGCTCACGACCTGATTAAATTGGCGATTGAACAGGGCAAACACATCGTAACGGCGAACAAGGCCCTTATCGCCGAGCATGGCAATGAGCTGTTCGCTCTCGCGGAAGCGGCGGGGGTTCAGCTCGGATTCGAGGCGTCGGTGGCGGGTGGTATCCCGATCATCAAGGCGCTGCGTGAGTCAATGGCCGCGAATGAAGTCAAGCAGGTCGCCGGTATTATCAACGGCACGGGTAATTTTATCCTCACAGAGATGAGTTCCAAGGGCCGCGCATTTGGCGATGTGCTCTGTGAGGCACAAGCACTCGGCTATGCCGAAGCGGATCCTACTTTCGATATTGATGGCACCGATGCTGCTCACAAGCTGAGCATTCTTGCTTCCCTAGCGTTCGGCATCCCTCTCAATATTGACGGTCCGGTGAAACAAGGTATCGATACCGTGACCCCTACCGATCTCGATTACGCGGCCGAGTTGGGCTACCGCGTTAAGCATCTTGGTATCGCTCGCCAGAGCAAAAATGGTGTGGAGCTTCGCGTCCACCCCACGCTGATTCCTGAGCATAAGCAACTCGCCACCGTCGATGGTGTGATGAATGCGGTGATGATTTCAGGGAGTGCTGTCGGTGAAGTGGTGCTGGCCGGGCCGGGCGCGGGCGGTCCTGCGACGGCTTCATCGGTGTGTGCAGACATCATTGAGGTGGCGCGACATTCAAACGGAACCGGACCGGCAATGGGCCTGCCTGCTACGGAGCTCAATGCTAAACCGCTTATTCCGTCAGGCGAGATTGCCAGTGAGTGGTATGTCAGGCTCTCCATAGTCGATCGACCTGGTGTCATGTCGCATATTACTAAGTTATTGGCAGATCGCGGTATCAGCATTGAATCGCTGGTGCAGAAGGCGCCCGAATCGGGCCGGAGCGAGGTGCCGATCGTGCTGTTGACCCATATGGCGGCTGAATCCGTAATTATTGATGCTGTAGAAGCTATCAAAGCGTTCGGAGAGGTTGGGACTGAGTTTGCGTTACTACGGGTCGAGACCTTCGAGTAAGTTATTAGCATCTTCGTCTTGCGGAAGATAAGAGGGAGCCATTAGTGAGTCTCCAATACCGAAGTACTCGTGGTCAGGCCCCCGCTCTGGATTTCGAGGGTGTCCTGCTCGCCGGTCTCGCCAGAGATGGCGGTCTTTATTTGCCTGAGGCCCTGCCTCACTTTAGTCACGCGGAGCTTCAATCCATGCGCGGTATGAATTATCCCGAGCTTGCGACAACAGTGATCGCTCCGTTTATTGAGGGCAGCATTGATCGTGAGACACTTCCACAATTAGTAGAAGCGTCTTATGGAGACTTCCGGCATCAAGCCGTTGCGCCGGTGAAGCAGTTGGATCATGAGCAGTGGTTGCTGGAACTGTTTCACGGACCCACTCTGGCGTTTAAAGATTTTGCGCTGCAATTGCTAGGTAGGCTGCTCGATCACGTACTGACCCGTCGGGCAGAACGAGTCGTGATCATGGGCGCAACATCGGGTGATACCGGCAGCGCAGCGATCGAGGGTTGCCGCAATTGCGAGCAAGTGGATATTTTTATTCTGCATCCGGATGGCCGGGTATCCGACGTGCAACGCCGTCAAATGACAACCGTACAGAGCGCTAACGTCCACAACATTGCGATACGGGGAAACTTTGACGACTGCCAGGCACTGGTCAAAGCGAGTTTCATGGCCGACGCATTCTTGCCCGACGGGCGCTCGCTCGTTGCGGTCAATTCCATCAACTGGGCGCGAATTATGGCCCAGATTGTTTACTACTTCTATGCCGCCTTTGCCGTGGGCGGTCCCGACCGAGCCGTTAATTTCTCTGTACCGACCGGCAATTTTGGTGACATCTACGCAGGCTATCTGGCGCACCGCATGGGTTTACCCATCAATAACCTGGTGATTGCTACGAACCGCAATGATGTTTTGCACCGGATGCTGACAACCGGTAGCTATGCTAGGCAGCCTATTGAGGCATCTCTATCACCAAGTATGGACATCTCCATCTCGTCCAACTTTGAGCGGCTGCTGTTTGATTTATACGATTGTGATGCGGCGCACATCAACAGCTTGATGACCGCTTTCTCCCAGGGTGAGATCAACTTGAGTGAATCTGTGCTTTCCCGGGCAAAAACTCTCTTTACCAGCGCCTGCGTGTCCGACGAGGAAACTTGTCATGAGATTCGCACTATGTGGGAGAAAACGGGCGAGCTTTTGGATCCCCACACAGCCATCGGCACGAGGGCTGCGCGGCAGTGTATGCGTGACGGGGAAGGCCCCATGGTGACGCTTGCAACAGCCCACCCAGCGAAATTCCCGCTTGCGGTAGCCAAGGCGAATCTAGGCAAGGAGCCCGAATTACCTTCCCATCTGTCTGACCTTTTTGACCGCGAAGAGCGCTTCGACACCTTGGATAACGACCTACTAACGGTCCACGCCTATATGGCGGAACATTGCCTCTAAATGGACCATTGATCCGCCGTCGTGAAGCAAGCATCTCCGCCGAGTTGCAGGCCGCGGCCCTACCCACAGCACTGAAGCGCGTTTATGCAAACCGCGGAATCACCGACCCCGCGGATCTATCCCTCACCCTTGATCAGTTGCATCCGCCCAAACAACTGAAGGGCATTGCAGAGGCAGCTGAGTTGCTGGCTGACGCTATTGAGGGTGACGGCAGGGTGCTCATAATAGGGGATTTTGATGCGGATGGCGCCACCAGCAGCGCTATGGCCGTAAATGTATTGCGACAAATGGGTTTGCGTGACGTCACCTACCTTGTACCCAACCGGTTCGAGTTTGGTTACGGTCTCACACCCGAAATAGTTGAGCTGGCCGCTGCCCAAATGCCGGATTTAATTGTCACCGTAGACAACGGTATTTCCAGTATTGAAGGCGTCGCTGCAGCGCGGGCGATGGGAATTAGCGTGCTGGTGACAGATCATCACCTGCCTGGCGAGCAGTTACCCAGTGCAGAGGTCATCGTGAATCCTAATCAGCCGGGCTGTGCCTTCCCGAGCAAGGCGCTCGCGGGCGTGGGCGTGATGTTCTACGTGCTAAGCGCCTTGCGTGCCGAACTTCGCCGAAGAGTGTGGTTCGACGGCGAAGGACCACCGGAACCAAATCTGGGCGACGCCTTGGATTTGGTTGCTTTAGGCACCGTCGCTGATGTTGTACCCCTTGATCGCAATAATCGGATTCTGGTCGCCGCAGGCCTCGCTCGGATTCGTAGTGGTCGGGCACGCCCCGGTATTGAGGCGTTGTTTGAAGTAGCAGGAAAAGACCACAGGGAAGCCACTGCATCAGATCTGGGGTTCATTGTGGGGCCGCGACTTAACGCAGCGGGTCGGCTCGATGATATCTCAATCGGCATCGAGTGCTTGCTCGCCGAGTCATCGATGGAGGCACGGGAATGTGCCGATAAGCTGCATCGATTGAATCGTGAGCGCCGCGATATTGGGCAGTCGATGGAGCAAGATGCGCTAGAACAGCTGGCGTCTTTGGAACTTGACTCGCGTGCATTGCCGTTTGCAATGGTTTTATTTGACCCGAGCTGGCATCAAGGTGTGATTGGTATTTTGGCTTCGCGTGTGCGTGAGCGTGTGCATCGCCCGGCGGTGATCTTCGCAGATGTCGGCGAGGGTATGTTGAAAGGTTCGGGGCGCTCGATTGTGGGTCTGCATATGCGCGATGCACTGGATTTGGTGGCGACACGGCACCCCGGTTTGCTGGATAAATTCGGTGGACACGCCATGGCGGCTGGGCTGACGCTGGCGAAGGACGATTTGCAACGTTTCACGCAGGCGCTAGAGGTCGCGGTTGCCGAGATGCTGAACCATGTTCCCCCTCAAGCTACAGAGGATAGTGATGGCGCCTTGGGTGCCGGTGACCTAGGGCTAGAGCTCGCCGAGTCATTGTCAGCGGGTGGTCCGTGGGGCCAGCATTTTCCAGAGCCCGCCTTTGATGGCCTGTTTGATGTGCGGCAACACCGTATCGTTGGCGAAAACCACCTCAAATTAACGTTGGCCTTACAGGGCGTGGAAATCGATGCGATCGCATTTAATGTTGATGTTGTCGACTGGCAGGCGAGGCCCGCCACACGGATTCGTGTGCTCTATCGACTAGACATTAACGAATACCGTGGCGAGCGGAATCCGCAGCTGATCATCCAATCTTTCTGGCCTTTGGAATCCGACTCATCGGCTGACTGAGTTGGCAGAGAGGCGAGCAACCCGATAGACTCTCGGCCCTCACAACAGTCATGCCGCTCCGCATCAAACAGATAATGGTCGCACTGTGGAAATAGCACCGCTCATTGCACAAATCAAAGATATTCGCGCACGTACTGACGTGTTGAGGGGGTATCTTTGACTACGCTGTCAAACAAGACAGACTCAAGGAGGTAGAGCTAGAGCTCGCCGAGCCAAGCGTTTGGGACGATCCTGAACAAGCACAGATACTGGGTCGCGAACGTGCGTCCTTGGAGCTGGTCGTGAATACGATAGAGACGCTCGACGCTGGTTGTGACGATGCCAGCGATTTACTCGACCTGGCCGTCGAGGAAGACGATGAAGAGACGGCACACTCCGTTGAACAAGACCTCAACGAGCTCGAGGTGCTACTCGAGAGGCTCGAATTTCGTCGCATGTTTTCGGGCGAAACCGATGAAAATAACGCTTATTTAGACATTCAGGCAGGGTCGGGTGGCACAGAGGCACAGGACTGGGCGGAAATGCTACTTCGCATGTATTTGCGTTGGGGTGAGGATAAAGGTTTAAAGACTACCTTGGTGGAGGCGTCTGCCGGCGAAGTGGCTGGGCTGAAGAGCGCCACGATCCAGTTTGAGGGTGAGTATGCGTTTGGTTGGCTTCGAACCGAGACAGGGGTGCATCGCCTGGTTCGAAAGTCTCCTTTTGACAGTGGTGGGCGGCGACATACGTCATTCGCCTCGGTTTTTGTCTCGCCTGAGATCGACGACAATATCGAAATCGATATCAACCCGGCGGATTTAAGAGTCGACACTTACCGGTCATCCGGTGCCGGGGGACAGCATGTCAACACCACAGATTCGGCGGTCCGCATTACCCACGAACCCTCTGGAATTGTCACCAGTTGCCAAACGGAGCGATCTCAGCATCAGAATCGAGACAATGCGATGAAGCAGCTCCGCGCGAAATTGTTTGAGATGGAGATGCTGAAGCGAAGCGCTGAAAAACAGGCTATGGAAGATAGCAAAGCTGACATTGGTTGGGGTAGTCAGATCCGCTCCTACGTCTTGGACGACTCGCGGATCAAGGATTTACGCACGGGCATTGAAACGCGGAATACCCAATCTGTATTGGATGGCGCTCTCGACCCGTTTATTCAGGCCTCGCTTAAGCAAGGTCTCTGATCGGCTCTTTGATGGAGAACAGTGTGGACAAGCCACAACAAGTAGAAGACGAGAACAAGCTGATTGCGGAGCGTCGCGCCAAGCTCACAACTCTTCGCGAGCAAGGCCATGCGTTCCCCTGCGACTTTCGTCGAACCGCACTCGCCGGTGATTTACAGCGTGATTATGAGGGCCAAGACAAGGCCACACTGGAAAGCGCCAATGAACGGTTCTCAGTAGCGGGCCGCCTCATCCGCAATCGCGGTGCGTTTTTACTGATCCAAGACGGCTCCGGGACGATTCAGCTCTACCTCAACCGAGAACGGTTGTCTGATGAGGCCGTGTCAGCCATTAAGACTTGGGATCTGGGCGATATCGTCGCGGCATCTGGTGCGCTCAATCGGTCCGGAAAGGGTGATCTCTACATCAATATGGAAGAGGGGCGTCTGCTCACCAAGGCGTTGCGACCGCTACCAGATAAATATCATGGGCTTGTAGATCAGGAGATGCGTTACCGACAGCGCTATGTCGATCTGATTGTCAATCCTGAAGTGCGCGAGATTTTTCGCATTCGAGCAGCGACGATCCAGTTCATTCGCCAGTTTCTCGCAGAGCGCCAATTCGTAGAGGTAGAAACGCCGATGTTGCATCCGATTGCTGGCGGTGCAACGGCGCGACCGTTCATTACCCACCACAACGCACTGGATATGGAGATGTATCTGCGGGTGGCACCCGAGCTCTACCTAAAGCGACTTACGGTCGGCGGGCTCGAGAAAGTGTTTGAGATTAATCGGAATTTCAGGAATGAGGGGCTGTCCACACGGCACAACCCGGAATTCACAATGCTGGAATTCTATTGGGCCTATGCGGATTTCCAAGACGCGATGGATCTAACCGAAACATTGATGCGTGAGTTGACCCTGTCCGTCCTGGGCAGTACTGACGTGACTTACGGCGACCATGTTTTCCACTTTGACCAGCCGTTCACCCGACTAACGGTCGTTGAGGCGATCCTGAAATATAACACTGACCTGAGCGCAGAAAATATTGCTTGTAGAGAGTCGGCTGCGGCGGTTGCCGAGCAGCTCGGCATTCAGGTGCAGACAGGGTGGGACCTTGGGAAGATTCAGATCGAAATTTTCGAGGAGACTGCAGAGTCAAGACTGTTGGAGCCTACCTTTATCACTGCCTACCCCACTGAGGTTTCGCCTCTGGCTCGCCGCAATGATGAAGACCCCTTCGTTACAGACCGATTTGAGTTTTTTGTGGGTGGTCGTGAGTTGGCTAACGGCTTTAGTGAGCTTAACGATGCAGAGGAGCAAGCAGAGCGCTTCGCCGCGCAGGTGGCTGCGAGGGAGGCGGGCGATGATGAAGCGATGCATTTTGATCACGACTACATTCGGGCATTGGAGTACGGGTTACCGCCTACGGCAGGTGAGGGTATTGGTATCGATCGTCTAGTCATGCTGTTGAGCAACTCGCCTTCGATTCGGGACGTAATCCTCTTTCCGCACCTCCGGCACGAATAATCCCCGGGCACACTGGTGTGTTTCGGTCAGCGAGTGCTATGCTCCCTCAAACCGCATGGGGTAAGTAGCGTGCCTAACTCGCCGGCGTTTGGCGCCGTATTTTTATCACTCTTTCTCACGATCCTGACCGGATGCGCGATGCAAACCGGTGAGCCGAAATCTTTTCCGCAGTCAGGTGACGCAGTACCAGCCCAATCCGTTGCAGAGCTCACGGATTTGTGTGATTGCCTTGACCTCTCCCGTGAAAATCAATTTAACGTGGCACTTCAAGCCATGGTGAGAGGTGAGTATGAGGCCGCGCGATTGGCACTTGCAGAGCATGCCGCAGATGGAGACGCGATAGCGCTAAGCGAGGCTAATGCTGGACAGGATCTCATTGGTATTCTGGCTCGGTATATGGATGACGTCTTACCTGTTGATTCGACGGAAGGCACTCATCGTGCCATATTAATCAATCTTGTCTTATCGCTAATCGACAGGCTTGAGACGAATGTTGCGACTCTGGGAGCTGAAAATGCCGAGCTGGCGGCCGACCTCGAAAAACGAGAGGAGGCCCTCAAGCGTCTGCGGGAATTGACACTGGGTCAGCCGGAAGCGTAACGCGAAATACCGAGCCTTGGTCTGGCTGACTCTCCGCGGTGATGTCACCGCCTAGCATCGTGCAAAATTCCCTGACAATCGCCAACCCCAGACCTGTGCCGCCATATTTCAAGCCCGTGTTGGACTCTGCTTGGGTGAAAGCGTCGAAGACCCGGTTCTGTTGCGCTTTTGTCATACCGATACCAGTGTCCGCCACGGCGACGACCAAGGTGTTTGATGCTATGGATGCCGATACGGTGATGTCGCCATCTTTTGTAAATTTACAGGCGTTAGAGAATAGATTGGTGACGATCTGCTGAAGCTTCCCACGGTCGCTGTTGATATCCCGCATGCTGTCTTTGTCGATATCGAGCACTAGGCGATTATTGTTTTGCGTGAGAAGGGGCGACAGAGCGTCACAGACTTGCACCAAAATGCCCGCTGGATTGAACACTTCGCGGGTGACCTGCATCTTTCCGGTCTCAATCTTGGAGAGGTCCAGAATGTCGTTGATGAGGGTGAGGAGTTGTTTACCTGAAAAAATAATCGTCGCTAGGTCGTGGTGAAACTGCTTTCGATCAATATCGATGCCGTCGCCCAACTCATCCTGAAGCATCTCTGAGTATCCAATGATGGCGTTGAGCGGCGTTCTTAACTCGTGGCTCACATTAGCGAGGAACATACTTTTCGCTGCGTTGGCCGAATCGGCGTCTGCACGCGCTGCGTTCGTCTCTTCAATTGCACTTTGTAGCTTGGTTGACATGTCATTGAAGGTTCTAGCGAGATCTCCAATCTCACCCGCATCGCGCCGCGCATCGATACGATAAGTCAGGTCACCTGAACCGAAACGCTCCACCCCCTGCTTCATGCGCGTTAGCGATGCGTTAGTACTTCGGATCATCGCGAAAACCAGTGCCAAAGTGATGGCGATGGAGCTGATAAATCCAATCACCGTGATCTGATCCGTCAGTGTAATCGTGCGATCGATCGTGTCACCGCGCTGCACAGCGACAGAACTCTGTCTCTGGTCCAGTTCCTGAAGGTGCCGCTTGGTTTTATTGTAGGAGCTTGCGGATTCAACATTCGGCGTGGCGGCTGTATCATTGTAGTTTTCGTAAAACTGATTCCATTCATCCAACAGCGCGGTCGCACTATCATGCAGCCTGCGGTAATAAGGCTCTAGCTCTTCACCTCCAAACCCGCCTAATTGTCTCAGGCGCTCGGAAATGATTTCGAAGTCCGTTCTTGCCTGCTCGAGAGCGGGGGCATCAAGCGGCTCCTCCGTGGTTTCCCGTAATGTGGCCAGGACCAGAATTTGCTGCCGCTTGTTTTGCAGGTTTTGTTCGAGTTCAGCTGTCAATTGCGCAGCTGAAACGGCCTCTTGATATGCCAGCGAGCTTTCGTTTCGTGCAAAGCTTCCCCACAGGGAGGTGCCGACATTGATTGCGAACAGGATCAGAATAGCTCCTGAAAACAAATACAGCCGGCCACGCAGGCTCAGCCGCGGCCGCAGTTGACTGACTGCTTCAGTGGGTCGCATCGAGCTGCGCCGCAATTTTTTTGAGTAGCTCGGGAAAATCCACGGGCTTGGTGGCGTAGTCACAGCATCCGGCGTTGAGCGCGCGTTGTCGATGCTCCTCCATTGCGTGGGCGGTTAGAGCAATGATCGGTATGGCGCAGATCTCGGCGTCCTTTCCCGCTTCCTGACAAGCGGTCCAACCGTCCTTTACTGGAAGGTTCATGTCCATGAGCACGACACTCGGTCGCTCCGTTTTCATCGCCTCGAGCGCCGCCTCACCATCACCCGCGGTGGCGACACGATGTCCGGCTCGCTGGAGACGTCGAACCAGCATGTCGCGATTGACTTCATTATCTTCGACCAACAAAACTAGATGATCAGACATGGCTTGTTCCTACCCCTAGAACAGGATAAACAACTATAGCGACGTCTATTCCCTTTACTGAAAGGTGTCGAGCCTCGCCAAAATAAAAGGCATCTCGAGGTAGAGCGCTTCGTGTATCAGACGAGATAAGTATTTCGTCTGGGTGGGTTTCGCCCTCGATTCGCGAAGTCACGTTCATCGCATGGCCAACGCAACCGTACTTCGCGCGACGGTCTGAGCCGATGTTGCCCGCGATGACTGAACCCGTATTTAGCGCGATACGATGCTGGATCGTGGGAAGACCCTCGGCCTCATTTTCCGCGTTGACCACCGAGATAGCCTCTTGCATCGCCAGGGCGCAGCGGACGGCGCGGGAGGGATCATCGTCATGCCGATGGGGAGCGCCGAACACAGCGAGGATGGCATCGCCCAAAAATTCATCAATAGTCCCGCCGTGATCAAAAATGATGCCGGTCATGTGCTCAAAATAGCGATTCAGTATTGACACGACCTGAGGCGGTGGCAGCCGTTCTGCCAGGCCGGTGAATCCGCAAATGTCGGACATCATGATGGTGACTTCGCGTAAATCGCCTCCGAGCTCCAAACCCTCCGGTGCCTCGAGTAACTGCGACACGATGTCGTCAGACAGATAGCGCCCAAACGTGTGACGGATAAAGCGCTCGTTCCGCTCCAACTGATGCCGATATTCCGCCTCGCGATCGTGCCAGCGTTTTCGCTCAATACCGGCAGAGATCCGCGCTTGCAGCAACACAGGGTTGAAGGGTTTGAGCAGATAGTCATCAGCGCCCGCCTGAATACACGCGATGATCTGGTCCATGTCCTGTCGGCCACTGATCATGATGACCGGTGTAGCGCGAAGATCCTCATGTTCCTTCATGCGCTTAAGAACCTCAGCGCCACCGATACCGGGCATCATGAGATCGAGTAATACAACGTCGACTCCCCGTGTCTCGAGTAGCTCCAGTGCCTCCTCTCCAGACACGGCCGAAATCACTGTATGACCGGCGCGAGATAGCAGGCGACTGATCAGTTCGCGGTTTTCCAACATGTCGTCCACGGCCAGAATGACGCCAGGCGCCTCGGAAGTGGAGAGACCCAGCGGTTCACTCTCATCACTGGCAATGGCATGTTTGCTCTCAGCGGCGGACAACAGCGGGGGCAGGGCTGATTGCAGAGCCGGATGCAGAAGCTCTAAATCTTCGTAGAGCATCTCCCCGTAGCCACGGATCGCACCGATGAGATTCAGCAGATCGTGATTCACGTCCTCTGACGGATGAGCGAGTAACGACTTAACACGGTTCAGCGCCTCATTTAACGCGGCGACGTCGGCATCCAGAGGCGGTTCTACCGTTACGGTGGCACGGGCGGTCGCCGCCATCAGCGGTGTTGCAGAGCAAAGAATGCGTGCTGCCCATTTGTCCGGATTCTCGATTTCTGACGACACAGAGGTTTCCTCGTTCTTCCGGTGCACCAGTATACCGGCGAATAGCCGCACTGGCGTCCGCGTCACCTCTCGGGGATAGGCGACAACCCCTGCATGGGGTAGTATCGCCCTCACTTGGGGAGAATATGGAGCACATGTCTAATGCTGGATCAAGTGGAAATATTTCACGGCTTGTCTGACGAAGAGCTAATGGCGCTCGAGGGCAGCAGCAGCACTCGTGCCTTCCCCAAGAACACGGTCGTCATCCACGAGAACGACCCTGCCGACTCACTGTTCGTCATCGAGTCAGGCAAGGTCAAGGTGTATTGCAGCGACAAGAACGGTAAAGAATTCATCATGAACACTTTGGGTCCCGGAGACTACTTTGGAGAGCTCGCGCTACTGGATGACTCCACCCGCTCTGCTTCCGTCCGCACTGTGGAAAAATCTGAATTCCGGATCGTAATGAAAGAAGACTTTTCTGGTGTTCTTGAAGATCACCCCGGGATCACTAAACAATTGATCAGTAACCTCGCAGGGCGTGTAAGAAAGCTTACCGCTGATGTGAAGAGTCTTGCGTTACAGGATGTTTATGGACGAGTCGCTAACGTTTTAATGGATCTGGCTGAAGAGCGAGGCGACGGTACACTGTTAATCCCGGAAAAGCTCACGCAACAAGACATCGCCGACCGGGTGGGTGCTTCACGGGAAATGGTTGCTCGTATCCTCAAAGATCTGACAATCGGAGAGTATATTCGGTTCGAAGGTCGCCACATCGTGATCAACACGCGGCTGCCGGCCAAGTACTGATCAGCCCTCTAGGTGACCTGTCACCTCGGTTGATAGTTTTCCAGATCTCAGGCGAATGTTGAGGGCATCGCCCATTTTGGCAACGCGTGAGTCTGTCAACACATTGCCCTGTGAATCGGTCACGACCGCGTAACCTCTTTCCAGAGTTTGTTCAGGTCCAAGTGAGGCAAGTAATTTAACCTTGTACGTTAACTCTGTGCGTGCGCCATTGAGCTTCTGATTGACCTGTTGATAGAGTTGGTGACTAAGCTGATGACAATACCGCCTGCTGAGCAGCAACTGCCGTTGAGGGTGTTGCGCGCCCAATCTCGATGTCAGTTGCGCTCCTCGTCTCCTCTGATTCATTAAGTGGCGGATGATTTCTCGGCGCAGGGTGCCAGAGTACCTTTTCAGCGTTTGGCTTTTTTGCTCAAGTGCATGCCTCGGGTGGCGAATGCGTCGGTTGAGCGATAACAGTTGCTGTGAAACTGCGCTGAGCCGACGCGTGACAGATCGTATCATCCCTGAGGCTAGCATATCGAGCTGTTGAAAGCGTTCATCCTGGTCGGTCGAAACCAATTCCGCCGCTGCTGAGGGCGTGGCTGCGCGTGCATCGGCGGTGAGGTCTGCGATGCTGAAGTCTACTTCATGGCCGACCGCAGAGACCGTTGCTACTCTCGATGCAGATAGAGCCCGCGCGACGATCTCTTCGTTGAAGGCCCACAGATCCTCAAGCGAGCCACCACCGCGACCTACAATCAATACATCGAGTGGGATCACACCGTTTGTTGTCAGTCGGTCAGCTTGAGCAATGGCTGCTGCGATCTGCTCTGCCGCAACCTCGCCTTGAACAGCGACTGGGAAGACATACACTTTAGTGTGAGGGCTGCGTCTCTCGAGGACAGTGAGGATATCTTGGAGTGCTGCGCCGGTCGCTGAGGTAACGACTCCGACATGAGTCGCGTCATGGGGAACAGCCTGCTTGCTTTCTACCGCAAAAAGCCCTTCCTCAGAAAGCCTTTTTTTGAGTCTCTCAAAAGCTATTTGCAGTGCACCAGCGCCCGCGAGCTCAAGGTGTTCGCAGACTAGCTGGAATTCACCTCGGCCTTCATAGATAGAAACCCTGGCGCGAATCCGGACGGAGTCACCTTGCTGCGGGCGACCATTGACGCGACTGTTGGCGCGCCGGAACATGGCGCAGCGAACCTGAGCGTTCGCATCTTTTAGCGAGAAGTACCAGTGCCCGGAGCTGGCCGCAGTGAAATTGCCGATTTCGCCCTCCACAATGACCCTGTCAAAATGGCCTTCCAACAGGTATTTGGCCTCACGGTTAAGCTCAGTGACAGATAACGCAGTTTTTGAATGATTCTCGGATTGCACGTGGCTTTGCACTCTCTCCTCGCGGGGTTTTTCTCGCCGTGCCAGCGGAGCCGACATTGTGGTGCCAAACCGCCCTCTGTATACTAGCGCGTTTGGGGAGATCCGATACCGCAGCTTATTGCTGATCGGGCACGACGAGGCCAACATGCTCCGAATCGCACACGAAGGGCTCACTTTCGACGATGTGCTCCTCCTGCCAGGCTACTCCGAGGTGACAGCCAAGGACGTATCATTGGTGACGCGCTTGACGCGCAATATACCGCTGAATATCCCGCTTATTTCCGCCGCTATGGACACGGTCACTGAAGCGCGTCTGGCCATCGCTTTGGCGCAGGAGGGTGGGATCGGCATCATTCACAAAAACATGACGATCTTGGAGCAGGCTGAAGAAGTCAGGCGAGTTAAAAAGTATGAAAGTGGTGTTGTGAAGGATCCCATCACTATCAAAAGCACAGCCAGTATTGCGGATCTCATAGACCTCACACGCGCCAATGGCATTTCAGGTGTACCAGTGATGGAGGCGGGTAACCTGGTAGGCATCGTTACTCGCAGGGATATCCGTTTTGAAACCGATACCGCGCAGCCTGTATCCGCCATTATGACTAAAAAGAAAAAGTTGGTGACAGTGAAGGAAGGTGCACCCCTAGAGGAGGTCCAGCGACTGCTTCACGAGCACCGTATCGAGAAGATCTTGGTAGTCGATGACGACTTCGGGCTGAAGGGCCTTATAACGGTTAAAGACTTCGACAAAGCGGAATCATTTCCCGATGCCTGCAAGGATGGTTACGGCCAGTTGCGAGTCGGGGCTTCGGTAGGCACTAGTCCTGATACCGATGAGCGTGTTGAGGCATTGATCCGAGCAGGCGTTGATGTATTGGTCGTCGATACGGCCCACGGTCATTCACGGAACGTACTGGATCGCGTCTCGCTCATCAAAGCGAATTATCCGGACGTCGATGTAATCGGCGGAAACATTGCGACTGCTGATGCTGCCATTGCATTGCGTGATGCTGGTGCTGATGCGGTCAAGGTTGGTATCGGCCCCGGCTCAATTTGTACTACCCGAGTCGTAACGGGCATTGGGGTGCCGCAAATATCGGCTATTGCCGATGTTAACGGGGCACTAAAAGACTCTGGGATCCCCGTAATAGCCGATGGCGGCATCCGTTTCTCGGGCGATCTGGCTAAGGCTCTCGCAGCGGGTGCCGATGCGGTGATGATAGGTAGTATGTTTGCCGGTACCGAGGAAGCACCTGGCGAGGTAGAACTGTATCAAGGGCGAACTTACAAATCTTACCGCGGTATGGGGTCGATCGGTGCTATGGCGCAGAACCAAGGATCCTCTGATCGCTATTTTCAGGACTCGAGTGTCGGTGCTGAGAAGTTGGTTCCAGAGGGTATTGAGGGCAGAGTGCCTTACAAAGGCCCGGTGTCCGCAATCATCCATCAGCTGATGGGCGGCGTGCGCTCAGCAATGGGCTACGCAGGCTGTTCAACCATGGAAAAGATGCGTGCCGAGCCCAAGTTCGTGCGGGTGACGTCAGCGGGTATGGCCGAGTCACACGTGCATGATGTATCGATTACTAAGGAAGCCCCCAACTATCCGGTGCGATAAAGCGGTCTCGCACAGCGGTTTGTTCTCCCCGGCGCGGAGCTTTTAGCGTGACATTGGATATTCATCGCGATCGACTTTTGATTCTGGATTTTGGATCTCAGTACACGCAGTTGATTGCGCGTCGGATTCGTGATGCGGGTGTCTACTGCGAGATCATGTCTTGGGATGTTGCAGAGGAGGAAATTAATATCTTCTCGCCCAGTGGTGTGATCCTGTCGGGGGGCCCCGAATCCGTCCCTAACGCAGGTTCACCTCGCGCGCCTGAATTAGTCTTCGAACTGGACGTGCCTATCCTCGGCATTTGCTACGGCATGCAAACGATGGCGGAGCAACTCGGGGGGACCGTAGAGGGATCTGAGGCCTCAGAGTTTGGCTACGCCCAAATTCGACGCACCGCGGCCAACGGGTTATTTGCCGATCTTTGTGATGACCTAGATAGCTTGGGTAGGCAGCTGCTGGATGTCTGGATGAGCCACGGTGACAAAGTGTCAAAGCTGCCTCCCGACTTTGAACTGATTGCGGAGACCGACAGCTGTCCGATCGCGGGCATGGTGCATCGTGATAAGCCGTGGTTTGGTATTCAGTTCCATCCTGAGGTCACTCATACATTGAAGGGCGAGGAAATCTTTCGCCATTTCGTGCTCTCAATCTGTGGCTGTGAGGCATTGTGGACGCCTGCCAATATTGTTGAAGATGCTGTTGCGCGAGTGCAGGCGCAGGTTGGAGACGACAACGTCTTGTTGGGTTTGTCCGGGGGTGTGGATTCGTCAGTTGTTGCTGCGCTGTTGTACCGAGCTATAGGTGAACAGCTTACTTGTGTGTTCGTGGATAACGGGCTGCTGCGCCTAAACGAGGGCGATCAAGTAATGGAGATGTTCGCCCGCAACATGGGTGTGAAAGTCATCCGTGTCGATGCCGAAGAGAATTTTCTCTCTCGGCTTGCTGGAGTGGAAGACCCAGAAGCCAAACGTAAAATTATTGGAAACACCTTCATCGACGTCTTCGATGAAGAGGCAGCTAAGATCGAGAACGTTAAATGGCTCGCGCAAGGCACTATCTATCCTGACGTGATCGAGTCCGCAGGCGCTAAAACGGGCAAGGCTCATGTGATCAAATCTCACCACAATGTTGGCGGTTTACCCGAGGATATGGCGCTAGAACTGGTTGAACCACTGAGGGAGCTGTTTAAAGACGAGGTGCGGCTGGTAGGCCTGGAGCTGGGACTACCTCACGATATGGTGTTTCGGCACCCTTTCCCCGGTCCCGGTCTGGGAGTGAGGGTTCTCGGTGAAGTAAGAAAAGAATACGCTGACCTACTCAGACAAGCCGATGCTATTTTTATTGAAGAACTGCGAAACGCGGGTTGGTATGACCAAACCAGTCAGGCCTTCGCCGTATTTCTGCCGGTGAAATCAGTAGGCGTGGTGGGTGACGGCCGCCGTTACGAGTGGGTAATCGCTATTCGTGCTGTGCAGACCGTCGATTTTATGACGGCGCGTTGGGCACACCTGCCTTACGAGCTTATGGAAACAGTTTCCAGCCGTATCATCAATGAGATCTCTGGCATTTCCCGTGTGACCTACGATATCTCTGGTAAGCCGCCCGCCACTATTGAGTGGGAATGAAAGGATATTTAATTGAAGAGTTTCTCGAAATTCATAGTTTGTCTTTTTGACTTGGCGAATTCCTCCTTAAGATCAAGTATGACTAAATCATCGTTACTCAATCTATAAGACAAGACAAATTTGTTATCGGTGATGTCTATGAATGAAGTGTATATCGTTCCACCTAGGCGTTTGTTTTCATCTGCTCTAGCGGGTTGAACCGCGAGTCCAAAGGTATTACCTATCTTGTTTAGGTTGATTTCTTGTCCACTTGACTCGAGTTCGTTAATGCGATGGATGATGCTGTTGTATCTAAAATCTGGATGGTTTCCTGCTTCTGGTTCTGATAGTAGAAAATTCGTCATAACCAGTTTGTTATCATCTATCCAACGCAGTTTTCTTTCCCCTCCAACCCATTCAACGATAACAGC